>OFLZ01000201.1_pt1 | contig 55275 bp, 79 predicted proteins | sample 1541321 | NCBI WGS metagenome assembly OFLZ01 (sample SAMN04209223, study PRJEB22552) | human gut metagenome | biome: gut; material: feces | host: Homo sapiens | place: USA: Oklahoma | reverse complement strand
TCTCCTTTCAAGAGAATAACACCTTCATTATAGGGTGTTTAATTCTCGCGAGAGTAGTTCAATTCGATCTTCCAAAGCTGAAATATTTTTATCGAAACGTACTAAGTCTTCTTCCGAATACCAGTACTCGTCTCGAGCTTTTGTCAATGTGTCTAACGCATCTTGATATATGTTTATTAGTGAGTGGAGTTCGAAATCGGAAAGTTTAATCATGGTGGCGACTTACCTTTCGAGAGAAAAATAGAGACGCTAAGAAAACTTAGCGTCTCTAAAGACATGTGCGAATTGTTAGATCGCAGCCTTCACAGCTTCTTCTGTAACTTCAGGAAGGACTTCCTTAGCAGCCTCGGCGACCTCAGAAACCTGCTTTCCCTTTCCCGAGCAAATTGCCCAAGCCACCAGAGCAACACCAGCGATGCCTGCTCCAGCGACAAGAACAACCTTAGCGGGGAACGGAATGTCAAATTTCTTATTAGTCTTCTCCTCGACTACCTCGTCAGCTTCAACCTGAACGTTCTTCTCATCAGCCATGGTAAACTCCTTTCAACTAAATATACCATGTCATTATAGGATGTTATTTTTTCGCGAAAGTGATTAGTTCTCTGGAGGATATTGAAGGCTGTATGATGTACACAGGATATCCATTTTAGTATGATATTCCTCGGTCAATTGCCATCTCTTTTGGACGTAGTCTTTTCTGATCATATCTCCGAATGCGTTCTTGGCTAACTCCGGATCGTCTTCTTCTAGCCAAATAGTGTTGTTATATAGGGTGTTCGGACGACCTGATACAAAGACTTTTTCTGGTCCAAGTCTCCCCTGCAAAGTTGCCACGTACACTTTAGTGTCGAGCATGTTTACGGTCAAAGTGTCAAAATATCCGCCGTTTACGAATTGTCCATCAATCAGAAGATAGCAATACATAAGAACCTCACAAAGAAAAAAGAGACACTAAGAATTCTTAGTGTCTCTTTCTGGGCTAAAACATCTTAAAATTTCTCAATCCACCACAGAATTTTCTCGGCATCTCCTACTTCGGTAAGCTCTTGGTTAATCGTTTTTATTGCTTCAGTTGTAGTATTACAACCGGTTGTGTACGCGATTGTCGTAGCATCTTTTGGAGCATTCATTACGCTCACAAGATCATGCGCCGCTTTCTTTGCATCAGATCCTTTAAACCTAATAATGGCGCTGTGCTCGTTTGCGCAAATAGGCCCCAAGTAATGCCTGTACACAGCGTATGCGCCAATTCCAATACCAACTCCTAAGCAAATAAGCTCGGTTTTGTGCTCGTCGAAGAAATGCATAATATCCTGCTTCTTCATGAGGGTTCTCCTTTCAATAGCCTTTAACCCTTCATTATAGGATGTTTAAAATTCGCGACGGAAATCCGGAGAAGGAAGGGTATAATAGTCAATAGCCAAACATGGTTTTCCGTTCGGAGCAACTAGAGACTTAATATCAATATCTAACAGTTTGCTAATGCTCCAACCTACAAGATGTCCATCCTTTACTTGATTCTCGCCAACCGTAAGGAGCCATTCATTCTTATCAGCGTACATGTCTCCAATAAGAACCTTGTTGAAATCATTTACGGCAGCTCTGATCTTTTCTTTATCACTCCAAAAATATTGACCAGTGATTGTGTCATAACAAAGTTCTGTTCCAGTGCTATAAGTTGGAATCACAACGTCCGTAGAAGAATCAAGTTGATCTTGTGCGATTGTTTCTCGGATCTCCTCGTTCTTATCAGCTCCGAGAATATCAATGACCTTCTGCTCGTATGTATTAAGAGCTTTCTCAGTCATAGAATATGCACTGCTAAGTGCTGCGGTTCGAAGAGCACTTACTCGATTTGATCCAATAAAGCAAGCAATTGTGAAGGCTCCCATTACTGCTGCAGGAATATAACACTTCCACGTTGCTTTTACGGCGTCACGAACTCCTAAATATTCAAGTTTATGACTGATAACTGGCTCTCCTCCCCCCATACCATACATCATCTCGTCGTGATCGTGGCATGCCTTATCCAAATACGCATCATCGATAAGATCGAGCGCTTTAGGCGTTGCCCGTACTGCAAATACAACAGTCGATCCGATTCCAATAATTCCGAGTCCTGTTAGAATTGCTGGGGAATGTTTCTCCATGCCGCTCCTAATAACGTCTAACTTTACCATACAGTTCTCCTTTCAAGAGAAAAATAAAGAGGCCAAGATTTTTCTTGACCTCTATTTGACTAGATTATTTTTTCTCGTCCGATGTATCCCACATTATGTCACGACACGTATACCATCCTTTATCATATCCTTCGTAAAATCCAAGTCGATACTGTTCCTTCATCTTGTCATCAATAATGCCTTTGATGTACCAAAATGCGAACGTGATACCAATTGAGATCACAAGGACAAATTCCCAAAAGTATTGATCTGACACAGACATGTACATAATAGACTCCTTTCATTGTCCAGTCTATTATACCCTGTACTATTTCTGCGAATATGACTCGAATTCGGAAGGAAGAAGTACGTCAAGTTTGTGGATCTTGATAATCGTAGCTAATCGTTTCTCATCGATAGGGGTCGTGATTCCACCATTACGAGAAGATCCCCAATATCGTCCGTCCTTATAACCGATGGTCATTTTTGGGTCGCTAATATGACAAAGACTACCGATAACTTCTTTGTCTGAATAACTTTTATATAACGGTTCGAAGGTAATGTTACATTTGGTTTCTTGCATCGTTTCTCCTACGTTTTACTTCTTGTAAATATAGTTCATAGTAATATAGGCTTGCTTCTTTGGTAGTTCTTCCCGATTCTAGATTATAGACGGTTTGCCTGGTAACACCCATATCGGCTGCACAGACTCGCGGACTTAACCCAAGACTAAGCCTTAGTTTTCTTAGATCTCTTGGATTCATTGTTGTGTCCGTCTTCTGTGTAATTTACTGGTTTGCGACTATCTTCTTTAACCGGGTTGTGTAAACATTCGTTACATGGATCTTCCCATTCGTCCACGTCTGAATGCTTACAGGTCTCGCAGTATTTGTTAAAATCAACTATATGCATCATGAGTTATTCCTTAGAAACTTGAAAAATAACCAAACGAGCCATAGACCTCCAGTGATAACAGTCATAATCATATCAAAGCAGAAGTGTAAAAATGTGTATCGTTTCATGGCGTTACCTTTACTTAGCAGTCACTACAACATGGTAGACAAACATCGATGGGTCGAAAAGCAAACTGTAGATTAGAATTCCAAGCAGTACAATAAGGAGCAGAGCAGTAAGAATCCCAAGGGCCAATAGCAAAACTTCACCAATCATCTCCAGGATATCCCGGATCATATAGCGCTTCATATGATTAGTCTCCATTCTTTGAAGAAAATACGCTACGAAGCAGAGCCATGATAAGCCAAATTACCGTGGCAATGTAAATGTTAAACTCGATCGCAACGCCGGCCATATTGAGTAACCAGACAATGCCCCAAAGAATACCGACAGTAATCCCCCAAGAGAATGCCCAGCCGATTATCGAACAAGCAATAATGACAATAATTGCAAGCATTAAAAAACCTTTCTACTTAGAATCCTTGACCTTAGCCTCAGAGACAAGTTTGTCGATATAGCGGTTCACGGCAGAGGTCGATCCGAGAATGCGCTTCATAATCGCGTACATGATAGCCAGATTCTTGTTATCAGGATCATCTATCTTACGCTTTACGACTGTCTTCTTGCCATCTTCCCAGAACACGATAGTCGCTGGTCCGTTAAAAATAACATGGTCAACATCAGGTGGATTTTTGCCATAGGCTGTCCTATAAAAATTAGCAAAACCGTTTGACAAATTTTCCATCAGCTTGTCCATTTTAGCGAAGTCATTAGTCATTCTAATTCTCCAAAAATATAATCGTCACATACGTTATCAAAAGGACATAGAAACATCTGTCCATGTTTAAAGCATTTATAGCTACTACCGCGAATCATAACGCAATATCGGCATTCCCAACAACAGGGACCCCCGAAATTGTGTAAATCCTTGGTTACTTCACCCACTCGCATAACCTCATCGTTGTTTATCTTCAGCATCTGAATCTCCAGTTGTCAGCACTTCAGTCCTAATAAAAGGATCCATCCCAGTAGTGCAGAGTGATTGTACGCGTTTAACGACCTCCTGCTATAGATTCAGCATCAGCGATATCCTTATCGATTAATTCATGAATATACTGAAGTTTGTTTTCTATTACTTTGATTTTTTCTTTAGCGGCATTCAGATCTACCTTCACGGTTGTAGGTCGCATATATGCTCCGCATTTTATAATATCTGGATCTACTTCCGACTTGGTTTCACTTATCTTTAGAGTAACTAAAGTTAAATCGCCAATGTATTTTTCTAATTCCCGGTGTTCTTTTGTATACGACGTTAACAGTGTATTCAAATCTTGACGATCCAAATTAGCCATAGCCATTAAAAATCACTCTCCTTTAGTTTGTAATAATCTTCAACTGTTTCGCATTTAGCGAGCATTTGATCCATCCTGGAATACCAATGACGTTTCTTGAGATCCTCTTCACCGTTCTTCTCCCTGTAACGAGTCTGGTATTTAATAATATTACCCTGACAGAACTGTCGAGCACCATCAATTCCGAGAGATTCGACAATAATATCAAACGACTCGAACGGTCCGACCATCTCGTAATGATTGGGATGATTCACAGGATCGGGAGTAGACGCACAAGAATTCGGTGCATCGAAGCCCTCATCTACAATATTCCCGACAAACTTGAAAGTTTGATCTCCGCATTTAATCGTTGAAGGCTTCGGACGAATGCCTTCGAGAATATAAGTTCGCTCTATAACTTCTGGATTGATATTAGAGCTATAAGTCTTTATGCATCTAAAAAACATCTCGAACTCTGGACAAGGTTTAACGTTTGTGATTATAAAATAATCAGTAATGTCTTTAAAGTCCTTATGCATAGCAATCGTAAAACCTCTTGCACGATCATCGAACCACATAACAAATGCGTCCTTGAAGAATGTATTCTCTATGAATTCCACTAATTTCTTTCCACAATCGTCCATTCGAAGGGAGTTATAAATAACCTTTCTCCCCCAACACATAAAATACGGCACATCATCTTTAACGTCAGTGATTGTATAAGTAACCTTGAAATTATTATACTTTTTATCGATTAGCTCTACCCGCTTCACCGCTTCTATTTTCTTTGCCGGTAGTGTTATTCCATAATGCTCAAAATCTAAATCAATTCTATAGGTTATTTTCTCGACCCCTTCACTTAGCCTTTTGTACTTGGTACCGTTTACTGGGTGTTTATATTCTGGATTATGCACTGTTAAACTGAAAGTATTTTTTTCGTGATCCGATATTATCCGAATTAGCTGTCCAAAGTTTTCACGATAATAGTCCACTGCTTTATTCTTAATAATGGTAAACAATAATATGTTCATTATAATTCTTTTCTAATGTTTACACTTCTACCTCAGGATAGCTGTGACGTTCTACCCAAGTACCATTTTTATACTCGAAATACTTTGCATGAGTAATATCGGTTGTATGATAACAGTTCAGGCTACATTCAGGACAAGCTCGTCTGTCACATTCATACAACACTTTATTTTTCGTTGGGTCCTCGGTAATTTCTCCAATATACGTGTAATTAAAGGTTATTTCTGGAAACATGTCATCCGCATAGACCTTAGAATTACCAGGATCGACTTGGAATATAAAAGTTCGTTTTGTTTCATTCTCATATATTGAAATTTTTGCCAAATGATTGTATTGGAATCGACCTACAAGTGTGATTGAAAAACCCGAGGATGTATCACAAAAAGGCTCGATACGTTTAACTCGACAATCATTCTCTACAAGGGCGTTTAGAGTTTGAAGCATACATTTATTTATAGTTTTTTGGTCTGATTTAGCACTCATTTTCGTTATCCTTCATAAATGGTTTGGCAAGGCACACGCTAAGTTTAACAAGTTGATCGTCTAACGTTTTATATAATTTGTTATATTGCCCGACGGTTAATACGTCAAGTACACGCTTATCAATAATAATTGATTTACTTAAAGTTATTGATGATGTGACTATACAACTATTCGTATCTTCGTTGTATACGTCTGTGGTATGTATAATACGATTAGTCAGTTCACCATTAGGATACCTAATCATTTCTACCTCTCATTCGTTGTCAAATCCTCAACAAATTGTATGAGTTCTTTAGTAAGACGTTCGTCTAATTTAGAATATAAGCGTTTAGTTTGTTCGTAGGTTAATAACTCCAATGCATTTTGATCAACCCCCATTTGAGTAAATAGTGTAACCGAGGCAGTTATGGATACGCTATTCGTATCTTCATGTCTGACCATTTGATGTTGAAACTTCGGTAGTTCGTCATCTTTAATGAACATTCTTATCTTCCTCAATCCTTGCAATCATCTCGTCTAGGCGCTCGTTGACTGCACCGTAATTTACAAATGAATTAACTGCATCTTCTGCATCATCGAACAAAAGAAATACGCAGGTAAGAACATCTGTCAATTCGTCAATGAGATTTGTTTGGCATTTTTCAATATCGTATTTCTCTTTATTAACTGGGTAAATCAGATTTCCATCAGCTTCTGAAACACGGATAAGCTTCATAGCGGCTTGGGTCAATTCAGAGGATTCTTCCGCTAGTAGCTCTAAGGATCCGCGATAATCGATGTAATCACGTAGTAGATTAATCCGTTTTTTAATATCACAATAGTCAGCAATAAGCATTATAGCTCCTTATTTTTTAAAACCGCATTCGTAATGAACGTAGCGATTTCCAATTTTGATTCCGAACGCGCATTCGCTACAGTGGTTAAAATTTTTAAATATGTCATCTATCGGACATAGCTCAAGACCACGTCTAAGTTCTTCCATGAGGCTGTCGTCAAACTCATATCCATGTTGCGTTATGAATGTTACTATATAATCCATATCTGCTTCTACATCATCGCCTTGTGGGTAGTTAGCTCGAGCAGCAGAACCGTAAGAAGATAGAATTTCTTTAATGCTAGCCATCGTATATCACTCTTTTCCAGTAATAAGTTCTAAATACGGAAGTGTCTTAACCCAATCACAGAAATCGTGCCACTCGTCAAGTTTATGATTCTTTCGAGAGTTGTACATGTTCGAAAGTACCTCGACTAGCTGCTTCCCAACCAAAGGTTTTAGTTTCTTCAATCTTAATCATATTACCTCTCCTACAAAAGAAATTCGGGTTCTGGAAGATCGAGTGTCCAAACGGATTTTACATGATGAGCATCTCGTTTAATAGACATTTTAAAGTTATCTGTAGTGAGTTCAAATGACCAAAAAGATCCAAAATCTGAATTATAAGAATCCAAGTCGCAATATTCTTTAAAGTCTAATGTCATAACACGACCATACTCAAATAGTGTATCATTCCACCATTGAATCAATTTATTTACATATTGATCGCTAGAAAATTCCAAACGATAGTTATCATTGGTATCCATTATTTATCAACCTCTTTCAAATCATCTATAGTTATACCGTAGTTCTTCATCTCAATACGAATTTCTTCGATTTTCTGCTGTTTAAGTTCGCGAATGAATGTATTAATCGGATCCTCGCCATCTGTCAGTGTCCAGTAACCTATAACTTTATCGTTATAATCTACCTGATATATGCGTTTGGTGCACATCGGTACGCTCCATTTAATTGCTCCAAGTAGTTGTAGTTTTCTCGACATAACCAAATGGGTGATATGTTGAATATCTACGCTCAACTACTGTGGTGTTACTAAACTTTGCCTCAAAGAATTTGCATCCGTTTGGACAAGTACAAACCAAGGGCGCATTACCCCTGGTTCGATCGCTCATCATCCAAGCTCGACAGACGTCTCCGTGAACGCATGTTGGCATGTTCGTACCTCCACTCATCGATAAATTCGATAATTGCATTACACATAAAAAGAAGGATCATGATTGCAATAGCTGCAAGTATCACAGTTATACTGATACAACATATCAGGTCAAGGATAAATGTTAGTTCTTTCAATTATAGTTTCCTTTCAATCGGTCAGTTTACGATTTTTGAATTTATCTTCCATTTTGCGATAACGATCTTCTTCGGCTTTATTTCGTTTCCACATTTCATAATCGCAAACGACAATTCGTATTAGAAAATACGTTATAAATAATATGGCTAAAAAAGATGCTATTGTCATAATAATTAGAAAAGCATCAAAGATTTTGTTCTCCATGATCTATAAACTCTTTCTCTAGAATATATATAGTACGAGTCGGCTGACCAGCATCGTTGTATATATAATCTACTCGATTTACTAACCAACCGTCATTTAATTTCTTTGTTAGGTTGGCATAATTGTCAACGCCATACCTTCCAATACACAATACAACGGATGTTTGTTTAGTCTTCATCTTTAAACTCCCACATCAGATAGTTATACCAAGGATTATCAGTTTCGAACATCTTCCCGTAGCAATCGTTTTTATTTGTAAATATGTGCGAATGTTCGTAATTATAAAGTCGTACGTAAACTGAATCGACCATAAGGCGTTTTCCAAGTCGATTTAGGAATTTGTTCAGTTCTTTGAATGTGTCTTTATAATAACGATCTCGCAAACTTCCGTCGAGAACGAGAAAGTATCGACTTTGAGTTCTGAAATCTTCTACTCGATTATAAAACTCGTCGAAATTTTGCCACGAATCATGTCCGGCAGTTTGAATTGTATAAATGTTCATAGGCTTTTCTGAGCCAGTCACCTTTGGAAGATGATCAATCACCGTTTGTAGAATATAATCTTTCTCAGCCTGAGTTCGTCCTGGAACACTGAGTTCGATCAATCCTTGCACATAAGTCCACATAGACATTATAAACCTTCTTCCTTCAGAATCTCAGCAACCTTGTCTTCCAAACCCATGGATCGGGCAATATCGAATGCTCGGCCAGGCTCTAATGCGATAGCTCCGTCATTAAAAGGAGTTTCCGCAAACCACCGTTGGTCCTTTACCGCATAAATAAGAGTTATAAACTGTGTCTCAGCGGAATTTTTAGATTCCTTGTAGTGTTTTAGACAAAACTCAATTCCGGAAATATTTCCGTCTTTATCGTAGAATTTGGTAATCGAATAATCTGTATTAGTGTTCACCCTTAGCCTCCTTACGAGATTCAATCTCATCAAGCAATTCGGCGGCGTCATCCATCGTCATATCTTCATAGACCTGGCTCTTTCTACGAATGCCGTTCGCACCATCAATATGGTATGCGAGTCTTACGTCATTTATAAGAGATTCGTATGTGGCTTTTAGATGCGCAAGTCGAGGTTTGATTTCATTAATGCGTTTAGACACTTCGACTTTTTTATCCGTTCGCTCGTCATGAATCGACATGTATTGTATATAATCATAATACACGTTTTCCAAAACCCAATATTGTTTATTGAGATTTTCTAGTTCTACCTCATAGCTCTTGATAATGGCTTTCAACTCACTCGGTTTAATATCGATCTTCATGGTTAGCTCTCCTTTTGATTAGACGTTAACTTTTTAAGCAGTTCTTCTTCGGTATAGTCGTGTACTGGTTCTTTAACGTTATTAATGCCGTAAATAGCATTAAGCGCGTTCATATAGGCACTACGCTTTTCGAATAGTATGAGGAAATACATAAGCCTAGATTGAACTTCCATCCATTGAGTGTCTAGAACTTCTAATCTATCTTCATAATGTTCGTCTAAAAACTTATTGTTCTTTAGTTCATCTTTGAGTTCTTCGCGTTTCTTGTCAAGTTCAGATTCTTCGAGTTTGTATCCGGCAATGATTCGTTCCATATCGTGAAGGGTTAGATCAATTTTCACGGTTATCTCCTTTCAAAGAAAAAAAAAGAGAAGAGCCTATATTTCTATAAACTCTTCTCCATGACAAACTAAAGCTCGTTAAGCTCAGCTTGCAACTCACTGATGCGAGACTCATACCCATCGATTCGATGCTCATAGCGTTTGAGTTGAGTAGCCAATAGATCCCCATCGAGCAGATCGGTGCAAGTCTGCTTTATCTCGTCTACGTGCATCTTCTCGTCAAACTTAAGACCGTCATAATAATTTATGAGAATGGTAATCTCGTTATTTGTAAGTTCCATTCCGACTCCTTTCAAAAGTCTTTATATGTCATTATACCATGTATTTTTTCTGCGATTATTCAATTAAACATGGCACTAACTTAGAACACGTTCCGCACCAAACATATGAAGGAGGGCGTCCGTTTTCGTCTTCTACAACAAATAAATGATGACAATACGGACAATGGATAGTGTATAAACATTTGTTACTAGAGTATAAGTTATCTTCAATCATGCGTTTTACCTTTTTAATATAACGAATCAATACTATAACGTCCGTAGTCCATAACTGGGATCGGGTCGGGAGGAAGAGCTTCGTTTGCCGTAGACCATACAACCCTAGCAGTTTCTTCATCGTAGTCTACTGATTCGACTTCGAACATTCGACCTTTGAACCGTCCTCGATTAGCTGCGACCAAATCTCCAGGCTGCAATTCACAGAAGGTGTAATAATTCATTTTAGATCATCCTTAGCGTTCATTACGTTCTTCATCGTTAAAAATTCTAAGAGCCATCATTGCATGCCACCAACCATCAGAATATTTAGTCATATTTGATGCATAATCTGATAAAATATTCTGCGTTTCTTCGATTAGTTTATGCTTCTTCTTAAGAACATCTACTTTCTTTGGGTTGATCGGCTCATGATACTTGTCGACCCCGAACCATTCTTTTCTCTCCGGATAATAATAAATACTAGACCCGTTTAGAAACTCAAATTGAATCGCAGATAAATTATCCGAGTCGTATTTCCAGATCTTTGTTGTGTACTGGTTCATAATTACTCCTTACAAGTATTGAACTTTTTAGGATCAGGAAGCATTAAAATATAAAGACCATTCTTATCCATCTTAAAATTATCCATAGTTAACAGATTGGTCCACATCCAAGAGCTGTCACGAGGAAAATCGTTAAAAAGGATACCTTCTAGATCATTAACTGTTACTCGTCCTTTATTGATTAATATCTTATTCCAAGAAGAGATAGTAACTTCAACATCATAATAATGCTTAAATGCAATCGTGTCATTCATGGTTACTCCTTACCAAATGCTTGATTCTTTGGGATCGGGAAGCGTTAAAGCATAATATCCGCATTCGTCAAACTTAAAGTAATCCATAGTTAACGGATTAATCCACTCTAAATAACTGTCATAGGGAAGTTGGATAGAAAACAGACCTTCTAGATCAGCCACCGTTACTCGTCCTTTGTGGGTTAATTTCAAATTCCACCAATCGATAAGAAATTTGGCATCATAATAGGTAAATAAAAGCTTGTCTCTCGTAAGTTTCACACTGACTCCTTACAAGTGTCTAATTATCCGTGTGAATTAAGGTCTAAATCATTCGATTCCTTTCAATAGCTTTTTTAATTCTGCAACAGTACCGTCTCCACAACACCTAAATTGCTTAATCTCTTCAGGGTGTTGTACATTTAACTCGTCCAAAAGTTGTTGGATAGTAAGGTTGTCGTACTCTCGTTTAAGGCTATTACACCATGCATCATGCTCTTTGGCTCGCTCTCTGCTGCTTGCTGATTTGTAGACATGATCTCGGTCTTTTTTTGTTATAAAAAGCGAATAACAAATGTCGATACAACATTGACCGAATTTTTATTTTTGTACCTTCCAAATCCTTCATTAACATAGTGATACTCCTTTCAATAGTTGTAAAATATTTTTACAAAAAAAAAGCAAATGGTGAGATAATACTACTTACCAGAGTCTACGACTCAACCATCTGAAAAACATAAGAAGGCTTACCAAGACCACTTTAAGTTTGGCAAGAGTGGTTCGATTTAACGAACTTCATCAAAGTGTTTCACTACTTCCTTCTATTATACCGTGTGAAAATTTCGCGAATAATAAAAAAAAAGAGTTGCTAATTACACCTTCCGCTAGCAATAACGGCGCTCGCTTTAATACCGGATACCTACCAAAATGGCGGGGCATTTCATTATCTCCTTCTACTATATCGCGTGATTTTTTCGCGAATAAACAAAAAAAAAGGACGTGTATCTAATTCAGATTTTGCTCTGATTCGATCTCACATTTAAGATAGTCTACCTATCTCCTTCTATTATACCGTGTGAAATTCTCGCGAGTAAAAAAAAAAGGATATGGCGTATAATCTACGCGGCATATCCTTTTCGGGAGTCGTTCTAATAAATACTAAAATACTTCAACTAGAATTTCGGAATAAACATCGGTGCTTTACCAGTCAAAGCGATTTCATCTTCAATCTTCTTGATAGCTACGATACAAAGTAACGAACCGCCGATCTTGACGAATTCCTTAGCGATGCCAGAGAAATCAAAGTCCAGCTTAAACTTCTGGTTACTCTTAATCCTCTCGAGCCTCTCTAAGTTATCCAACATTTTCGTATACTTGTCCGTATCACTATGCTCGTAAGCCATCTCTTCATAAACCGAATTGATCTCGTCGTCCAACGGATTAGCAAAGAACGTCTTAATACCATTAATTGCTTCGGTGAAAATATCCATTTTGCATCCTTTCAAGATATGACTCCTCATTATAGCATGTGTTAATTCTGCGTCTTATTGACTGTTACTACGAACTTATCGTTCTTAGCCAATGAGGGGAGATCCTCATGCAGAACAAGCTGATACTTGTCCTCATCATCCTCGTTCTTAGACTCGTCGACGGTAAGCTCGCCCTGACCAGTATAATTGTTCGAAGAAATATGAAGAATGGTACCGAGGAAGGTTACTACAGCAGTAATAACACCAGCCACAACATCAGGATAAGGTAGACCAGGAAGTCCGCCCTGGACCAGAACGCCGCTAATGGCCAGATACAGAGTAGCAATAGCAGGAAGAACAATGTTAGTAACATACTTAGCAACCTTATACGTCTTGTCGTCAAGAACCATATTTTCTCCTTACGAATTTCTAATAGGAAGTTTCTTTAACTCATTGGCTACTTTACTACCCGATCCGTTTCCGCCATTTTCCACGTATGGCTCATACAGATATGTAAAGAAGTTTTCATACTCGTCCTTGGTAATATAACCTCGTTCGATATACGTCATGCCGAGAGTGATAATACGATCGTGGGCGAGTCCAATAAGCAGTTTCTTCTGCGCCTCTCGATTTTGAGTAGCAATCTCTTCGCGAGCACGCTTTTCCTCTTCCCTCTGGTCCATGCGCTTCATAATAACGCTCCAGAACCCAGAAGATGCAATAATAGCACACGCAATAGTAACAACACACTGAGTTAAGTCCATCCCTGTTGCTACCTCCCTATTAGTTTTAATGTCTGTAAAATATAAACTCCATAGTCAGCTACAAAATTGCATAGCCATTCTTCAGCTTCCATCCAGTACCGCGGATGGACCATTTGATGAATATCATCAAGTAAATGGAAGCTAAATATGATACAATGACCGATCTCGTGAATCAGTACCTTGGTTAGAAATTCTCCAGAGATTTGGTTCGATATATAAACTGTCATTGTCTCTAGATCAGTCACAGCGACTGTGGCTTTACCAGTACGATCCACGAGAATCGGATCATTGTAATCAACATATTGGATACGCCAAATATCGTCACCTAATTTGAACGTATCCATCTTTAGGCTAAGACATCTCGTTAACCAAAGAAGTTAGCTGAGACTTCATTTGCTGACGAAGCGTCGGATCTGCACTATTCCAAATCTCTCGAATGGAGACAATAACAGAGTCGATATGCTCACGTGCCTTGCCATCCATAGAACTCTTATCCGAGCTAGAATGGGTCTCAGTATAGTGCTTTCGAGCGTCACGATACTCGTTAAACACTCGACCGTACTTCTCGTCCCAGTCGTGATGAGGCATACGAGAATATTCGTCATACTCCTCATCAAGATCAATCATAGGAATATAACCGAGACGACGAGAACGACCATCGCCCTCCATGCCCTTAACCACAGTCTTGTAGTATTTGGCTTTGGCACAGTCCTTCTCAGCCTCGTAAATATCCTTGATCATATCAACGACTTCGCCGAGCTCGTGAGTGTTAACTTCCTCAAGCTTACCACACAAGGCTTCACGAGCAACACAAGTCAACTCGGCCTTCATATCGCAAAGCTTAGTCATGCTATCATCCATGCTACTCACTCCTTACGCGATACGATGTACGAAAAGTACAGGATTAGCGCTGACAATAACAGGCACAGTACCAGTGTTTACGACCGTGATACGATCATAATCGCAGCAGCAATTAGCGACCGGAATATCGGTAGACACGTTACCTACGGCATTTGCAGCAGCCGGAGTATAGATCATAGTAGACTCGTTGATAGTCTCACCGCCGATTGCAAGACTAAGCTGCACAGGCGTACCAGCTGTTGCGCCAGTTACATTAGCTCCGAAATGGACTTCGTACGTTCCACACTTAGCACAAAGCTTGACCGAGCCAGAATTCTTTCGATGGCATTCGGCACCATTCTTACTCTTCAGCAGCACAGTGTTGAAGGTAATGGACTGTCCGACCTCGACCGTCTGATCAGTCGTATTTGATAGAGAAATCATAATATACCTCCAAAGGGCAGAGAGGCCCCGTGAAAATATACTCAAGCAGAGCCTCTCCGCAGATCAGTTAACTAAGCCTGGTTGCAGTAGCAGCCATAGCCCATCGTAGCATTGGGATTCGGGACATTAAATGCCGGAATCGGAGACGGATGCAGCTGACTGATCAAATATGCATTCTGAGCGCACTGGGAGGCCGCGGTCCCCAAATCTATTCCGAGAATATGAACTAACTGAGTTTACGAGGTAACGTCAGAATTACTCGTATTTTCAGCTTCGAGATTTAGTCGCCAAATGAGTTCAGCGAGGTTTTTATTCATAGCCTCTATGACATATGAAGAAGTCGGAGGGTCGAACGCGATACGAGTCTTCTGTGACAAATATGTTGCCACCGCTCCTACGTTCTTAAACCCTCCGATGAAGTCTTCAAATGTCTGAGAGGAATCAGTAACCGTAAACCCATCAGACGGACCAATCCCATTTTGAGTGAGATCAAGGATGGCAGCGTTTAGAAAAACCAGAATATCCTGATCGAATGCGTCGTAGTCTGAACCCAGACCACAAGTCTTCTTAACTGTATCCAAGATGCTTGCTGTTTTGTCAAACGGCATGATTACCATCCTTTACTCGTTAAATATTAGTGAGGAATGTTGAAGAAGTTAGCAGCCTGCTTGGTTGCTTCCTCCGGAGTGATTCCCATAGTGTTGCAGAGGTTCCTTGCAATCTCCTCGCCTTTCTGAGCATCACCACTCTTGACAACATTCAACATTGCCTGGGCTTGAGGGTTATTTGCAATATTAGGATTTGACTGTGCCATATTAAGAATAACATTAAGCGGACTTAGCATTGTTATCACCCTTCCTCATTGCCTGATTAGGCTTGGTGAAAAGATCCTCAATTTGATCAAGACGTTCATCCATATGAGACATTACCTCATTGAGAGTGACTGTCGGATTATCGTCCTTAGCATTCGCAGGAAGATACTCAAGAGTCTGAATCAGACCGTTGGGTGTCCACTGCTTTGCAATGATCTTGGAGAAGTCCTGAAGCGGGAAAATGGCAATTGTCCCATCCATCGGTACGTCGTTCGGAGTAATTTGACTCTCATTTTGAACGACCTTTCCGAAAATGGTCTGCTTTGGAGCTGGCGTTACATATGGAAGGTTAACATTCTGATTGCCGGGCAACCAAGTCTGTGGTGTAGCTGGTTGCTGACCTGGAATCTGGCCAATATATGGGTTGTACGTCTGTGACATGAGAAACTCCTTTCAACGATTTCTCAAATAAAGTAAGAGGGCATCATAGGGACAATTCTGGATTTAACAATGGGAAGGACAGAAGAACGAAGTTAAATCGAAGAACACTTACGACGTCTTGAACTAACGAATTGCCCCCAGGATACCCTCTTACTTTGAACTACTAAGAAATTTTCTTGTACTTAGTAGGATTTGAACCGTCACCCTTCGAAATGATAATTGTATCGTCCGAAGGAGGCTCAGGTTTTGCTGTAGGCTGCTGGGGAGTCTGAGCAGATTTCACTCCAGCATAGGCATTCCAGGCGTTTGCGTCTCCATAGAAGAGGTCAGCGTCAAGATTGCCGTTATAGCCGTTTAGTCGACCGTCAGAGCAGAATTGCCACATGCAAACAAGTCCGTCTACATCAGGGCAATCCCACGATTCGGCCATTTTGAAAGTTGGGTGAGATACTGCCGGATACGAAGCGACCCATCGTCCGCAATCCTTATCCACGCCACCTTGATTGAATCGCCAAGGATTTGCGTAGATAATCGGGGATACTCCCCAGCGGTTACGGACGACTTTGACCCACTCGTTAACCCAGGCGACTGACTGCTTCTCTTCCCAGTCAAGAACGGGGATAGCATCCCCCTTGTAGCCGATACAGTTATCGCAGAAGTAGTTTGCCTCTGCGGTAGCGTTACCGGCCTTAGCGTAATGATATACGCCTCGGAGGATGCCTGCTTGCTTCGCCTGTTGGAAATGTGGATCGCAGTAGGGATTTACGTAATTCGTACCCTCAGTACCCTTAATCACGACAAAGTCAATCTGGCCTTTGACCGTAGTTAGGTTGAGACCAGACTGATATGACGCGATATCAATACCGTGAAGCATGATTTACTCCCATTTTGATTTAGGAGGATTGGGTGATCTGAGTCCAAGCCGATTCAGAACCCACGACACCAGGCTCGTAGGTATTAGAGTCCATAGTAGACTCGTAAACATTACCGTACTTGGTTACTCGGTCACCCTTGTTGTAGATATGTCCACTCTCCCACTCAGGAGCAGTCTCGCCAGAAGAGGAAGGAAGCACCTTGGTCCAATTCTGAGGACTGTCAATCGGTGACGTATCATTAGTTGAAGTATGAGTCTTCAATGCCTTATACAAAGTGCCGTTATAGATAACTCGAGTACCTACAGGATATACCACAGCATTACCGGTCCACTCGGGATAGAGGGCGGGTACCTTCAAAGCCTCACCATCGGACAATTTCTCAGCTTGCATCATAGCAAGCGTGATAGCAGCATCCTGAGGAGTACCTGCATTGGGTACAACATCCCAAACCTGGGTAATAGAGCTGCCGTTGTCTCGGAATCGAGACTCAGCATGGTAACCTGTCGGAATATTCGTAGGCGGATCGACCTCTATAATAGGACGACCGGTAGATAAATCCGGCGTAAGGATTACCATATCATTTACAAGATTGCCGTAAAACATTTTTCACCTTCTTATTTGTGTTTATACTGGAGTTTCAAGATTATGGAACATAATGAAATTTACTCGTATCAGACCAGATATGCTTTTATCCATAACACACCATAAACTTTTATGCGAGCCTAGAAAAGAAACGCCTTCAATGTGTGCATTATTGGCGTCGGCATCACCATTATTTACGAGAAGAACTGTGCTACCTGTAGAATATTCAATCCCAAACTTCGATTTTATGTAATCTAGCGACATAAACTCAAATGAGTTTGATCCTGGCACATTAACTACTCTTGTGCCGGAAACAATTTTTAAATTGTTTAAAATGATCGGACTTCCATTAAGTTTTACACTATCCGCTACGAGATTAATACTCCCCCGTGCGACATTGCCTCTCGAATCTGTGCCCTGCGTACTTAGAGTCAACTCACCTTGACCGGTTGAAGACGTACTACCGTGAATCTGAGCCATCGACTCCAGTTGGTTATTTGTCGTATCGGCAGCGATAAGAAAATCTGGATTGCCAGAACCACCGAGCTGTAACCCAGCAGTTTTCGGAGCAGCACTTAGAATGCCGACCGACTTTCCTCTGTTTGCAACTTCCATAGGTAGAACTCCTGTCGTAATGGATCGAGCGATGGTTACTGTTCCGTCCTTAGTATCTGTCAAAATACACTCAATGTAATATACCGAGTTGATTGACGCTGCAAAATGGACATTAATCGTACCAGACGCCTTATTAAGATCTCCAGTAGGAGTCACTACTACACCGGTAGTACTTCCATTTTGATAGTATCTGCACACGATAGATTTTGCAACATTACTAGGATAGATAGTCGTGTCTACCTTGTAAGCAAAGCTGGCATAGCAGTAACCGCCTGAGTAATCTGGAGTCGTAGACGTCATTGAGTTGGTACGGATAGCCAGACCATTGGTAAACTTAGGCGGGACGTATAGAAGTTTCCATACTGCATATAAAGTATAGTCCTCATCAGGAGTACCGTAGTAGGTCTGACCTGGTTGATACACAGCTGTGCCAGTAGAGGTTTTGCTCCAACCAAGAAATTCATAATTAGCACGTGTCGGTTTCTGAGATGGTATACTAAGATGCTCACCATACCACTTATCTGCTCGACCAGGAGCACCCGTACCGCCATTTGCATCGAATGTGACATAATGATGTGCCAGCGCAGGAACGGTAATCGTCTGACTTGCTGAACTTGTGCCATTCATGTAGCCAGACTGGTTTCGCACCCATCCGGATAGAGTAACATTATAAGCGTTATGCTTCTTAACAAATCTCTGAGAAGCAGAAGTAATATCCTTCGTACTCCAGGAACCGGTTGAGGTGTTGAAGCTGGTATTGACCTCAGAATCATTACCGTTAGCACTAGCATGTCCGACAATACCAGTCCAAATCTGAAAACCCCAACCACAATCCTGAATACCGACAGTCAGTCCGGCAGATACTGATACTCCATCCTCAGAGGACCAAGTGTTAATATAGCAACGCCAGTGATTGGTCGTGTCGCCGTAAATAGTAGCCAATTGACCCTCCTAAGGAATATAAACCAGTTGCATCGATGTACCAGTATCTCGCCATTGATAGTGACCCGTTTGCACTCGAGAAGTCTTCACTGTAGAAGTGACACCATCCAACTCCATGATTGTTTGGTCACCCTGCATGAACTTCTCGCTTGTATTAGTCAGCTTCGTGCGGAACGAGCTTGATGAACTACCAATCGTCAGAGTAGGTTGGCTATTCTCCCTAGCAAATGTCATATAGTCGTTGACATTCTTAACAGTCGTAGACATACCCGAAACAGACTTCTCAGTCGTCTGGATACGAGATGTCAGAGACGTGGATGTCTGTTCAAGCTGAGACTTGGTAGCATAACTCGATAGCGTCTCGTTATTAACATACGTAGCAGCTACCGTAGACTTAATAGACTTAGCAGTCTGGTTGATCGAGGAGTTCATCTCAGTCGTAGTGGAGTAATCCTCAGGAGCCGGTGACCAGTCTGTGACTTTATCGCCATATTCTAGTTTAGGAACGCCTATCAGAATTCGTCCCGTTCCAGACGTAATGCGAAATGTTAATGATCCCGTAATAGGCGCGGTATACGTTGCTGTGAATTTTCTCCAAGTATTATCCGCCGGGGCTGTTATTTTTCCAATAATAAGGCCCGCATCTGCAACGCCTACGTAAAAAGTTACTGGTGAAGAATCTTCAGTTTTATACTTAAACTGTAAAGAATATTGAGTATTCGTTAGATGATACTTGCTAGGTCGAGAGTTATTATATACTCGACCAGGTCCAGTATTAGCGATCGCTAATACATATGCGTTACCTTCTTTTAGACTACCAGCAGGATAAACATTCATTTTACAATTATTTTCAGTGGTCCACCCAAAAGTACCGTTTAGAAAATTTGAATTTAACAGCAAATTTCTTCCGCCGATTTTTAAATTCGCCAAGTCGTTCTTGACGGTATCCGCCGTAGACTTAGCAGTATTAGCCGTGGAAAGAGCAGTACTAGCATTAGAGGAAGCCGTGGTAGCAAGTCCAGTTACATCATTCCATGCACCCCATGTTGAACCATTAGTTCCGACTCGCCAATAGCGTTTATTTAACACAGATGCTGTCTGTTTAGGATAACCGCCTAACGCATCAAACCATGGTACCTCAGTTAATACGGTACAATATGTATCACCAGACAAACCGATTGCTGAACAACGTTTAAACTCCGTAATGGACTGACGTGGGTAATGCTCAAAATACCAATCAGGAGTATTATTGTCACTACGAGTATCTGGATACTGTTTTGGGGTGTACTTGCTAGACACAGATGAAGTAATTGAATCAGAGGTAATCTTTAGCTGAGCATCAGTGTATTTCTTAGATGATACCTCATCAGTGATATCGTAGACACGAAGATTAGAAATATAGTATCCGTAATATCCAATAGGTTTTAGACCGGCCAAACCCTGCTGAATTTGAAAATAAGGACTAAACGCTTGTACCGTATTATTGGATCTAGGAACTGCGTTATCTATGGTGTATTCATACCATCCTTCGCCTAAAGACTTATAAGAGGTGTAACTGTAAAGTCCATCATACGGGCGACCTGAAGTTAACTTTGTGTACCAGAAACCGATCTTTGGGTATTGCATGCCATCAATTGCCCACCCATTTCCAGTAGCATCTTTTACATCGTAGACAAATCGATATGTATGCCCTGGCTGAACTGGAATAAAAGTCCTTGAGTTATACATATCACGCGCATTAATAAGTATGGCGTTTCCACCATTTGGAGGGGTAACCCCCGATGCAATTCCGTCATCTACAAGAAGCGGACCATCTTCATCAAACCATTGGTTTGACCAAAGATTTCTTCCTTTTGAATAACTATATAAATCAGTCTTAGTTGCCCTAAGTGCGATTGCCTCGCTGTTCTGTGTAATCTTTGTCTCGGCCTGGGTTACACGATTCTTAAGAGCGTTGACATCGTCCTGAGCCTTCTTAGCATTGGCTTTAGCCGTGTCAGCGGTACTCTGTGCCGTACTGGCAGCACTAGCAGCCGCATTAGCCTTTGATTGAGCTGTAGCAGCGTTTTGCTTAGCTGTATTGGCGGTGCTCTGTGCCGTATTAGCCAACTCTTTAGCCTTAGTCGCAGCGGAGTTAGCAGCATCGGCAGCGGTCTGAGCAGAAGCCACAGCATTCTTAGCAGCTGTTAACTCCTCATCAGTCACATCAGCCCTATTTTGAAGATCTGTCAGATTCTTCTTGGCATCACTCAGAGCAGCATTAGCTTTGTTAGCAGCAGCCTGAGCAGCGTCAGCATTAGCCTTAGCCGTCGAAGCCGCAGTAGCAGCGCTAGTAGCATGTTCTTGAGCCTTGTTGGCGGCAGTCTGAGCAGCGGTAGCCGTCTCATGAGCAGTGTTAGCCGCAGCACTAGCAGCATCAGCGGCCTTCTTAGCATTGTCGGCAGTTGTCTTTGCAGCAGAGGCATCCGTACGAACCTCTTCCACGCTACTGACAGTCTGCTCAATACGATCGCTAAGCTGATTCACGGTAGACTTTGTGGCATAAGTCTTCTCAACGGTGTTGGAGAGATTAGTCACAGCCGTATCGTCAGTGTACTTACTTGCTTTGACCCAATCGGCCTCAGCGTATGCCTGACCATCGAGCTTAGGAGTCTGGCAACGCATAATATCGCCGTTGGAGCCCTGAACCCATAAGTCTCCAACGTCATAAGGCGGTATCGGGGTAGTGACAAATATGCGCTTCTTAGAATTCGCGGTAGTCTGAGCCTTTGCCGCATCAGCCAAAGCCTTAGTGACCTCGGTATCCTGAATCCTACCCCAAGAATAGACCCCATTTTGATTCATGTAGCGATAGCAGAATCCAGTCTGATTGTCGTAATAAAGGTCACCAAGATGAGTCTGACGATCCGTATCGGTAGTCCAATTAACCTCGGGCTCTGTCAATGCGTTAGGGATACCGTCGTAGAACCAGGTCTGAATAGCGCCGTCAATCTGATCTTTAAGATTAGTGATGTCACCATCAAATTTACTAACGGCGTTTGCCAAATCAGACGCGTTTGATTCTGCTGCTTTCTTAGCCGCGTCAGCAGTAGATTGAGCCGTCTGAGCTGCCTTAGTGGTAGTCTCGAGCTCTTTCTTTGTGCTATACGTCTGAGAAACCTCAGTACGAAGCCCAGCAGCAGATTTACTAATCTCTGTTTTAAGATTAGTCTCGGTAGCACTCAGCTCGGACTTCTTTGTATAGTCAGCTTCCATAGTCTCTTTGACCGTGGTAATCTGACCAGTTAAATCGTCACGCAGAGTAGCCGCATCCTGCTTAACCGAAGTCATTTCTTTGTTGATCGCAGTAATCTGAGTCTTGACGTTACCGACATCCTTGTTTGCCTGAGTGGCAGAGCTTAGAGCACTATCGGCAGTGGACTGAGCATTGCTTGCAGCTGTATTAGCGTTAGATGCAGCCTCATTAGCTTTCTCTGCTGAAGACTGAGCTGAGTTAGCAGCAGTCGTAGCGTCATCAGCAGCCTTCTTAGCCTCAGTAGCCTTCTTTTCAACAAGAGTTACCTTGGCTTTAGTATCGTTGGAAGTAGAGATAGCCGTGTCGGCCTTGGTTACAGCAGAGTTTGCCGTATCGGTTACTTTATCAGCTTTTGCAGCAGCATCCGCAGCAGCATCTGTAGCAGTCTCAGCTTTCTCTTTTGCTTCTTGAGCAAGCTTTGCGGAATTCTTGACATTGTCACCAAGAGCATCCATAGTATCGAGACTTGCGTTGATCGAGGAATTGAGAGCCTTCAGATATGCGCTCTGCTGACCAGTAAGAGTATCGTACGAAGCACCTAAGTCAAATGTGGTATTCTCAGGATTCATCAGATCGAGATCGATCGAATTAACCATGAGGTACTCGTCTACCTTGCGGGGCTTAGAACGAACTCGTACCGCCTGACCGAGCTGAAGATGCTGGTACTTCTCGCCAAGAATAAGAGCAAGGTCTACAGCCCTGACTGAGATGGTGAGAGCAGGAGATAGCAGAGTATTAAGTGTCTTGCATGCATACTCAAGGAGACCGTCATAGGTCTTAATGTCCGTATTCGAGACATAGTACTCTCGATAACCGTAACGGGCGACAGCTTCTACATCATAAACTCTATCTCCCATTTTGATAATAGTCGAAGAGTATGGTGTGCCACCATCTGCGCAGCCTTCAAGAGTAATTGGCTTCATCTTGACATCGGTTTGACCCTCAGGGGGGTCAGGTGTATACCCTGTTGCCACTACTGCTGTATATTGAGTCTCCGCGGTAGTAGTCTTAGTAAAATCTAAAATATTGACACCGTAGTCAATAATCTGAGTATTGACATCATGGACGTCAGCGTAAAGATCAAGAATATTCAGATCATCCCGATAGCGTACGAACAGATAACCGCCAACAGAATTCAGAATCTTGTCCTCAATCTCTGAGGCAGTCGTTGGACGCTGTTCGGACGAACGATAGATATAATTGTTCTTATCAAGCATATTGCCCTGATTCACACCGACTGAGAAACGCTTGCGTGAGTCAAGACAATTAGAATTGTGCTGATTGATCAGCCATTGAAAATAACCATCAACTGTCGCCGGACAAGTTAGTGGTTGTTCTCCTTGCACAGTAGAGTACGGACGAACTCGAGTAGCAGTCAAGCAATCGAGAACGCCCGTACAAGAAACAGAGTAATTCCCCTCAAAGTCTTCCTCTATTTTAGTAATCTCACCCTTGAATAGAATAAGATTGTTGAAATAGATTCGAACTTCTCCTGCTCGCTCTTCAATTTTGGAATATAAAGAATGCGTAGAGGAGATAGTGAAATCGAAATATGAGGCGGCATTAAGCTTAGAAGAAAGCTTCGTATCGGTTATACGGTCATCCGTATAAGGATCGAAAAGCAGTTGATTATCATACAAAACCCTATAACCCATGCTACCTCCAAATAAATCTTAAGAAGCTTTTACCATGCCAATGACATGGACATAAATCCATCGACTCAAGTTATCGGACGACGCTTTGTACAAATAACAGTCAAGCGCTGTGCCACCGCCATGTGTGTTGCAATAAGAAATATGTGAATCACTACGATAATCTACGCCGCCACATACGCTAACGCAAGGCTCTTCCGAGAACGCAAACGGGAACGTAACACCGCTTTGAAGCAGTCCGCTATCAGTCGTTGCCGGGAACGTAATTTTTGCCCAAGCTTCAGCCATTCCGCTTTTAAATTTTCGATATCGCCATTGGCCACTTTTACCTTGCTCTACAACATAGTCGTATCCAAGTTTATCAAGCATTTCAAAATTTTGACTAAGAACAGAAGCATTTACAAAATCGCTTCCGTTAATAGTAGCCAATCCGAGATTTGGTGTAGGCATTATAAATCCTCCCAGTCATATGTCAAATATACAACCTTTGTCTCTTCGTTTCCGATCACAAAGTTCAAGTCGTTCCATGTTTTATCAGACAAATCGTCCCAACGTGTTTCGAACAAATCGTTCCAGCATCTAGGAGCATTATTATTTGGAACGGCGAATTTATGAATATCATTCCATCGAATCGAACTAAGCGAGTCCCAAGTAGATTCATAAGCTCCGTTTTCTTCAAGCTCATCCCAACGAACATATTCTAGAACTTTACTATTAACGTACAATTCGTTATATCCATCTTTAAAAATAACGTTATTAAGTCTGTACGTTCCAGCTGGAACAATTTCTTCTTTACCGTTAAATGATATTGTGGTTACAACGTCGCTTTCGATGACTGGATATACTGGCCGCCTGCCAGACTCAAAACGATACACCTTACCGCCAGTAGCATTGAGTCGATAAGCACAATGTTCTTTCAACTTATAGGGGTTTGCATCGACTGTAATCTTGAATTGTCCGAGAAGGCCATTTGCATAAGCCTCGTGACTATAGGAGTCAACAGAGAAACGTCCGTGGTAGGTATAGCCCGGGTCCATCGTCATGGTGTAATCGAACGCTCGACCATGGAGGAAATTGCTTACCTCGGTCTTGACCTTCTCGAAATTCTTTACGTCAATAACCGCAAACGTGAATTCCTGCTTACGGTTCTTATAGGCAACATCCCCGGTAAGCGCCTCAGTCAAATCGATGACTCCGTTGCCTCCAGGGATGTCAACCGTATAAGTTTTAGGCTCAGGAGGCTCCAGCGTGTAACCGTCCAACAGAACCATCTGAAAACGAATTGACAAATCAACACCGTTTACAATTAGACGGTTGTTGGGTAAATCTGGGTAACTCACGCCAGACCTCCTCTCCTAGAAAGAACACCAAGCTGCTGATTCATAGGCTTGGCAATGGACGAAGCAAGTTTCTTGCCGTCAACATACATGGCGGTCTCAGAATTTGCCACAGCATCAGTGTAGTTTCCGAGATTATCGTTGAGTTCGTTGATAGCGTTGAGAACTTGAGTGTTGGATTTCATCGTCTCAAGGTTAGACTGTTCAATCGCCGATTGCATATTACTCATGGGATTTGTAATACTACCAACGAATCGAGTATCAACCTTAAATCGCTTATTGCTCATGGAAGCAAGGACATTATTCGAATCAATAACCGGAGTAAGAGTCGCAGTTGCCCCGGACATTGAATCTTGCATCTTGGCGACAGCAATATCGCCAACTGATGCAGCCGTCATGCCAACTTTCTTCTTAAGAGCAATAATGCCATTGATTAAGCCCTGATCAAAGAATAGACCAAACTTGTGAGTAATCCTAGACGGAGAACGTTCTCCAAGTGCCTTCTTCGCCGCTGATAACGACTTTGTTGCCACGTCAACAGCAGCATTAATGGCTGACGATCCTCCATCTCTAATACCGTTAGCTAATCCGTATGAGAAATTCATACCCGCATAATAGACTTGGGAAGTATCTTGAGCCTTAGATACGCAACCGTCAATTACCGCCTTAACCGCCGAAACTGGTCCAGATTTTCCATCAGTGATTCCGCTCTTAAGCGATTTATCAAAGTTGCTGCCGATGTTACTAAACGTCTGCTTCTTGCTAGCACCTTCCGAAGAAGCAGCTTGAGCAGCAGAACTTACAACATTCTTTGCTTCTGACGAAACACTTCCATTTTGATTCTTCAAACCTGATTCGAATGCCGAACCAAACTTTTCAGAAACAGTGTTTCCGGCAGTTGTAAACAACTCAGAGGAATTATTGATCGCATTTACGGCCGAGTTCATCAATCCTGTGACTGCGACCGATAGGATTACAGAATTCGATGTAATAGCAGCAGCAATAGAATTAAGATTCGTCGAAACGCTTTCAGCAACACCCGTAAGATCCATTGGAATGTTTTTAAGAGCGGTTGAGAAATTGGAAATTTTAGCGGCTACTCCATCGAGATCCACAGTTGATAAAGTGCTCACGCCAGTAGCCATTTTGCTTAAACTTTTTGCTGCCGAACTAAACGCTTCAATGGAACCAGAAGTATCATCAAATGAATGCAAACCATTAGCAAGGTGGGTAAGCTGAGTACCAATATTTTCCGGAACGGTAACGCCAGACCAAGCTTGCACAGATGCCGCCATATTCTTCAACGGATCATTCAAAGCTGAAATAGAAGCAGCAGAGATGCCGGAAATCAAGAACGAATTTACCCCATTACCTAAAGTTTCAAGCATTACTCCCAAATCTTGGCTTAACGTTACGTTTTTCCAAGCTTTAACCGACGCCGCCATATTCTTCAGTGGATCATTCAAAGCTGAAATAGATCCGGCAGAAATACCGCTAAGAACAAATTGGTTAACACCTCGAGCTAGCTGACCAAGCCCAGCCTCCATGTTTTCCGGAATGGTTACGTCTTTCCACTTCTTAACAGATGTAGCCATATCGCCAAGGGGTTTGGCAGATTCCGCTAATGCGCCAGCTCCCATGACGAACGTGAATTTTCCAACACCATCCGCCAATTTTCCAAGCTGATCGCCAATTCCATCCGGAACCGTAACACCCTCCCATTTCTTAACAGAAGAAGCTAGGGTTCCAATCGGTTTGGCTACCGTGGAAATGGTTCCGGCACCGAAACCGCCTAACGTAAATTTCATTACTCCAGAAGCTAAACCAGCTAGCTGCGAACTTAAATCTGAAGGAACTTTTACGTCAGCCCATTTCTTAACGGAATCGGCAAGAGTTCCAAGAGGTTCAGCAATAGTAGCTATCGCCCCAGCTCCAAAACCGGAAAGAGTGTTAACCAAACCGCCAAGAGCAGCGTCACCAAGAGCTCCGGCCATAGCGACAAGACCCTTATTGATCTCATCCCAAGACATCGATCCAAACTTTTGCAATGCATTAGCAAGCGAATCTAGCTGAGGGATAAGTGTATCTAACGAAAGGGCACCGAGAACTCCAGAAAGACCAGTAAGACCTTCAGCACCGCAAGCTATTACTAACTCTGCAAGAGCGCCGCCCATAGCCGTAAGACCGGCTCCGATCTCAGACCAAGACATCGATCCAAACTTTTGCAATGCATCGGCGATAGTCCCAAGTTGAGAAGCAACCAAATCGATTCCTATAGCTCCAACTACGCCAGAAAGGCCGCTCAAACCAGCCACAGATACCGCGGCAACCAATTCAGCTAACGCAACCCCCATAGCGGTAAGGCCTTTGCCAATTTCTTCCCAAGAAAGATATGCGACACGATTAAGTGCTTCACCAATCGGTTCTAACGCTTGAGCCACTATGAGAATTGCCGAAGCGCCAGCAATACCACCAGTAAAACCGGTAAATTTGTCGACAGCAATCAAAGCAACGGACAATTCAGCAAGAGCGATTCCTATTCCTGTTAGACCTCTACCAATCTCGCCCCAAGAGAGAGATCCAATATCGATTAACGCCGGAACAATAGACTTAATTGCTTGTGCTATAATGAGAATTGCGGCTGCTCCGCGAATCGACCTCTTACGTCCAGCGAATTTATCAAGAAGAACTGTGACTCCAGTTAATTCACCAAGAAGAATTGTAATGGCTCCAACGCTTTTTGCGATATTCCCAAGTTTCATCTTACCTATCGGAACCATAGCAGAAGCTATAATCTTTATGGATGTTGCTAAAGCCAACAAAGCAACGCTAGTCTTAGCCTTAACTTTAATCTTGTTTAAAAGTCTAGAAGCCAAAACAAGATCGGCCATGCAAGCAGTTATTCCAGCAATACCCTTAGCGATGGATTCTACATCCATACTGCCAATCGTCTTCATTACGCCAGAAAGAATCTTAATAGCCTCTGCCATTGCTATAAGAACAGCAGCAGTTTTAAGACTTCCTTCTGACATATTTGCTTTTTGCGTAAATTTGGCTAATCCAGACATTAAGACTCTAACAGAAATGAGTCCCTTTGCTATGCCTTCAATGTCTATACCAGCAATGATTACCATAGCCTTTGCTAATTTCTTAATGGCCATCGCCATTAAAACCATTGACGCTGATGCCTTAATAATCGAACTAGTATCTGTTCCGGCTAAGGATTTTGCAACTCGACTAACAGCTATGTTGAGTTCGGCTAACAATATGCCGATGGACACAAGACCCTGTGTGAGCTGATCCTGATTAAGTTCAGATAACTTCTTCATCGAATCAACTAACATCGCAACTGACGCAGCAATAATTAGCAACTTACCGAACTTAACCGTACCGGTGAAGTCAGTTAGCGCCGTACTGACAGTCTTAAAGAATTCGGAAATATTGCTACTGATCTGCTTAAGTCCAAAAACATCTTTCGATTGCTTTAAAAACCCCTTTATCGTCTCTACAAAATCTCCGAATTTGTCAGAAACTGTGACAAGATTAGCAGCTATTCCCAACAAAGAACCAGCTTTAATTCCGGAGAAAATATCATCCAACGTTACGTTATCCTTAAGCCATGTAAAACCTTCTTTTAGGCCACCAGATAAAGAGGAGGCCAAAGTTTTAATAACATTAAGAACCGTTGTTAAGATATTCTTTGCCGTTAAAACAGTATCAGAAAAACCCTTCCAACCAGAGGACAATACCGATAAAACTTTCACAACGCCTTGTGATACAGCAGTAAACACGTCAGATTTCTTAGCGGCATCATCGATCTCAACAAGAAAATCGCCAATAGCAGCAGTCGTATCCAACAAACTTGACGTAAAAACAGAAAATCCGGTAGACGAGCCAAATTGCTTAAACCCATTAGCAATGGCCATTACTGATTGCTTTCCAAGATCAAAAATAGCGAAGACGCCTTTAGCGGTCCTGCCTATTTTATCAAGAGTCTTTTCAGAAGGTATCAGATTCTTAGAGAATTTATCAATAGCCTCAGTTATCGAATATAACTTCTCGCCAGTCATCGGAGGGAATACATCTTCAAAGGATTCTTTCACTTTGCCAACAATATCAGAAAGGCCCTTAAATGCATTCGATAAAGCGTTTATTAAATGTTCGCGACCAGAAAGTTTGGTCATTTTCTTAGCGTATTCGTCAATATCAATAGAACCATTTTTGATTCCGTCATCTAAAGCTGTTAAAGATGCCGCTTGATCTTCTGTATAACCTTTAGCCTTTAGCTCCTCGTAACCTAATCCACGAACCTCATCAGCCATCTTAGATATGGATTCTGATAAAATAGATGAATCAGCCCAACCCTCTTTCAACGATTTGGCGAAGGATCCATTCTTATTAATTATCTCATCTACAGAAACCCCATGCTCTCTAGCGACTTGTTTTGTGGTTTCCATAAATTTCTGCTCATCGGATATACCCTCGGCCAATAACTGTTTCCATCCAGTCGATAATCCGGACGTAAGCATAGCGTTTCTGGCATTAGCAGATTCGTTAACGATCTTTGATAAAGCATCAGAGATATTGGTGAACAAATCTTTTGCCTCTTCGAAATCACCAAATATAATCTGCCAAGAATTGGTCCAACCAGAACCAAGAGCTTCTTTTAAGGTATCAATCAACTGAGAGAAAGTTTTCACCTTTGTCGCGGCGTCGGCAGCGGTCTTAGCCATGTTGGCAATATTCGTAGCTTCTTCTTTGGTGTATCCTTGGTCCACCAGAGATTGTACGGCTCGTTCGTAGTCTTTCGCAGTATCAACATTCAAAGAAAACTGACGCAAAGTCTCAGTAAGAACTTGTGTGGTAAGCCAACCTTCGGAAAGTGACTCTCGGAATGATCCTTTAGCGGCAATGGCTGCTTTCGCACCAGTCTTAAGATGTTCAGACGTTCGGATAAGCGCGTCTTGGAACACCTGACCGCCCATACCAGCATTAACGACTGAGTTCCAATCCATCAACTTAACTGTGCCAGTAGCGATTGCCTGTGACAACTGATACATTGCAGTACTTGCTTGCTGAGAGGTAGAACCAGACACTGCCGCCAAATTAGCAATGCCTTTGATTGAATCAACCGAAGTTTGAAGGTCCACGCCAGCTGCTGTAAATGTGCCAATGTTTCGTGTCATCTCGGTGAAATTATAAATGGTCTTATCAGCATAAGTATTCAGTGTACTTAAAGCGTTATTAACGTCATTAAGATTCGATCCTTTGGATTGCGTGTTAGCCAAAATCGTTTGAATGGCATTCATTTGGGTTTCGTATTCACGAAAACCATCAGTAATAGGCTGGATCGACAACGCACTAATCATCGTTTTTCCAGCATTCAAAGCAGCATTCGTAATATTTTGAAGAACTGTCATTCCGATTACACCGAGAGTGGAAAAACGATTAGACACACTTTCAACGGCGTTGATTAACGAACCCATATCAAAAGAATCAGTTTTAGACTTAAGATCGTCTATATCTTTGTTTGTACCTTTGAAATTTAATTTTCCACTAAGATCACTGAGTTTTTTAACCGCATTCTGGATATTCGATAAACTAAATACTTTATTTTTTGATTGTAACTCGTCTATCGATTTGGTAGCATTCTTAAGGTTGATGTTCTTTTCAATACCCTTAAGACTGTTTACAGCCTTAACCAGATTTGAGGTATTAAGATTCTTGACCGATTTTTCCAAGTCTTGTATTGATCTGGACGAATCTTTGAAATTCAGACCTTTTTTCAAATTTTCAATTGATCTTAAAGTCTGAGCTACACCTTTTTCGAAACCCTTATTGTTAAATTCAAGGTTTACTACACGATTGTCTACACTGCTCATTAAGATGTAACCTCCTTCCAAATATCGTCAACCATGCTATCAAAAATCGGACGAATAGCTGGATTTATATAATCTCGTCCTTGTACGTAACCACCGTTTCTTGTACCGTGTCCGTATTGAAGAATCACAGCGATGTTTACACCCTTGTTAATATTGTCATTAGTCCAATAAATGGAATTACCATAAATCTCATAACCCCAAGAACTTGAAGTTTTTCCACTATCTGTTGGGGTAGCGCTCGATAATGCCTGTACGCCCATTTTTCCATATTTATCTAAGATTTTTAAATAATCTTTATTAGAAACTCTTTTCAAAAATTTTTCAATTTTCTTGAAGTCGCCAGTTTGACTTATTCGAATCCCCATGATTATCCCTTAGAATTAAGCATTGCGCGACGTTTGGCATTAAGTTCGGCATAACGACTACGTACTTCATCTTTAGACATTTTTTTGGGCGGTGCACTTTTTTGCGAACATACATTGATCAACGTTAAGAGTCTATTGAAATGCCATTTTTCGCATTCAAACGGAATATTTAAAGCAGTCATATAATAATATATGACTTCGTTTGTTATAAAAGACCCGGTTCCATGTTTAACATTAACGTCTTTTATAACAGTCGCAGTCATTGGTGCGTTTATATATGAAATAATAGTGTTATAAGCAGAGGTATCAATAAGATCATAAATTGTATCAGAAACATTCTTATTGATCGTCATACATTTTATGTATTCGATCATTTCATCGTAAGAATGCTCTGATTCAATAATAAACGGTTTACAAAATTTAGATTCCCATTTGGAAATCGAAAGAAGTGAATGCTCGAGAATAAGCGTTCCGCCTTTGATTGTCACGAATTCGTTGGTTTCATCATTAAAAAACTCAGAATCCGAAATTTCAATCTCGAGCATTCGTCTTCACCTCTTTGAGTTATCTATGCCTATTTAACTACACGAAAACCATCGATCAAAGCTTTCTTGTTTGGATCTTTCTTAACGTCGGCAACTACCGCATTTACAAAATCGGCCGCAACCGTTCCGTCCTTATCCGAAAGAAGTTCAAGCATAAGATTAGAAAATGCCTCAGTCTGCATAAACGCCTCTGAGAGCTCTTTCGACTTAATGAATCGTCGACCATCGTCAGACTTTTCACCATAGCATCGAGCGATAAAATCAGACCAAATATTCCAAAGCTTTACGTTATCTTCAGTTTCGACAGCTTTTATGATGAACGCTTCAACGCCTCCGCGTTCGCTATTGATATATCCCAACGTTTCGGCGTTACTAAGATTAAAGTAAAAATCCTCAGTTCGCTCTACTCCGTTATAATCGACATACGTAATAGACTTCTTAAGCATAGTAATAACTCCTTAAAAGATTACTTCCATTTTGACTAAATTACAGACTTCTCGGTATTCTTGGTAGACATATCAGAAAGCGATACTGCCTCGGCCGCACCAAGAGTAGTGATAATGGTCTGCGGATCGGGAAGAGAGGCAGCCGCCGTTTCAGAACCATACAGAATCTTCTCGAGAGCAGCAAGCTTCTCGGGATCAGCGTAACGAGAATCGATCATCATGCTAGCAGTAGGCTTAAAGCCAGTGATGGACACCGGAGTGGTTGTGCACTCCCAAGAAAGAGTCATAGCATCGGGAGAATCATTAACAGTCTCATAAGCCTTCTCAGAAGGAGAAGCGGTGCAACCGTAATAGATGTGAAGTCGATAAGCGAGCTCGGAATCGACATCGTTACCGATACGAGAACGATAGCAGAAACCGAAAGAATTACGAGTCTGCTGACCAATGTAGGCTCCCTTAGCAACCTGACGAGAACCGTCACAGGCTGCAAACTCATCGGGATAGGTATAAGCCTCGATGGTAAAGCCAAGAGTCTCAGCAGAACGCATAACAGCATACTTACCATTATCAGCGTACAGATCCGTAGGCTCGGCGCCATCAGGGGACTCAGTAACAGCCGTCAAACCGTTCCACGCAACACCGGTCGTATAACCCGAAGTGGTCTTAGGATACAGAACACCTCGGTCGGTGCCATTCTCAAAGAAACGCTTACCATCATCGTCCCAAGTAAGGGTCTTAGAAGCCATGTGTTTCCTCCTTAATAATAAAGATTAAAAATGTCATGATGCAAATTATCCGATGTATAATGACGATCATATGTGCACATAGGAAGTTTTGCAAGTTTATCCATTATCCGCGAACTAACGTCTGGATCTTTAGAGATAACAGTTAGCTGATAACGCTTTGTGAAACGATAGCCAAAGTTATTAGCGAAATCTGTATCTCCACTAGATCGCTGATAGATAATACATGGATAATGGATTTGTTTAGACTCTGGCGGATCGAAGTAAACATAATCAGAACCGAGAATCTCGTGCAAGACCTTGCTTAGCTCGTTTCTATTGTTACTCATTATAAACACCACCAAGAGTAAGAATAAGACGGGGAGGCTGGACCTCAACAGAAGTTACTTTCCAGTTACTCCCCATCCAAGAAGCATACCGAATGGCAAAGAAGTTCTCATTAGCATAAGCATCCGCAACAATGCTAATTGAATTATTAACAACTACCTTATCATTAATAAACTCAGTTCCGTCGAGACGACGAACGTTACGAATCACATCCCCATAATAATTACGTTCAGTGATCGCTTCCGTCCAAACATCGGGAGAACTCTCCACACTAGAGGCAAATCCAATAGCACCATAATACTTTGTCATTCGTTACTCCCATTTTGATTAATTCTACGCAGCGGTAGAATCGAACGTCTCAACCGAGATAGCGGCATAAGGCTTAATCAGAGCGCCAGAGCAACGGGTCTCGATCAGATACTTCTGCTGGTTGTAGTCAATGTCGAAGTCGTCAAACATAGACACGGCGCCACCCTTGTCGGCACCAACGTTGTAGTCCTTGAGGTTGACGATAAGACCAACAAGGTTCAGATCCTTGGTAGCGGAATCAGCCGCGTCGCCCTTGCTAGTCTCGCCCTTGCGAGTCAGACCCTCCATGACCTCGACAGTCACGATGTCAGAAACGCGCAGACGGTTAGCCAGCTCCTGCTTCGTCTTATACTTAACATCGCCGATCTGATTCTCAAGGAGAAGCATGTCGGTAAGAACATCCTCGGTAGTATAGAACACCGGGTTGCCAGAACCCTTATAATTCTTACGAGCACGAATGATAGCCTTGATGACTGCCTCAGTCTTAGCTTCCTCGGTGGTCATACCCTTAGTGTCAACCTGAGCACGGATGGTATAGAAAGTATCGTCCTGCCAAACCGGTCGAATATTGGTCGGGAAGATGCGGTCATCAGAGGAATCGGATCGACCGTCGCCGACAAGAATAGCGCGAGCAATTTCCTCATCAAGCATCAGGCGCATCTCGCCCTTGACCCAGGCCACAACGTCAAACTCGGTAATATCGATAACGTCGTCTCGATCAAACTTCTGCTTCTTATAAATGGTCTGCGGGGTAGTGGTACGCTTAAGAAGAGTAAAGACTTCCTCGAGCTTCTTCTTACCCTTAGTATAGCCTCGAGCACGCGCCTCGTCAGCAGTAATGTTGGCAAACACAGACTTGATTCGAGAGAACGGGGTGTGCGAAACACTGTTCATTACAACCTTGACCCAGTCCATATTGCGGGAAACAAATGCAGGAGGAGTGTTAAGGCTCTTGAAATCGGGGAACAAGGTATCGATCTGATCGATACCGTAGGTCGCCTTACCGTGCTCAAGATAATCGGCATAGCTAACGTCCTCAAGACCATGCTGCATCACCGAGTCTCGCAAAGAACCGCAGCGCTTTGCATCTCGAAGAATCTCATCAAAATCAATAGAATGAGCCATAGCGTCATCCTCATCCTCAAAAGCGTTGTGCTTCATATTATCCTCACTTTCAGTATCAATATCGCCGCTGGCAGCCTGACCAACCAAATAATAAAGTACGTTCTTCTGATCCTCAGTCATAGAATTAATGACATCCTGAACAGTCTTCTCGTTAGATCCGGTATTATCTGCCATATCTTTTTCCTTTTCATCAGTTTCGTCAGCATGAGTAATACTGACATCAGTTTCATCATCCGACGAATTGAAAGAATCCTCAGAATTATCCTTATCATCAGAATGATAAATTACGGGATTACTGTTAAGATTAAAGCAAATCTCAGCATCCTCGGTCTCTTCATCCTCATCAGAATGAACCATTACCGTATCAATATATGCCCCGGGATTAGCTCCAGCAAGAACTAAACTGACTTCACGAATAGCACCGTGAATAACATTAGCGCCATCCTGCTTAAGCTTGTTAGCATAAATAGACAGCGCCTTAACATCGCCATTCTTAACAAGCTCTTTAGCATTTAAACCCGAAGGAGTACTATTAAACAACCCATAAGCATATACGCCATCGTCTCGGTTCTCAAGCATAGCATGACCTAAAACATTGTCCGGAGACATATGATCGTGCTGCCAAACCAAAGGCACTTTCTTATGATCATTATCCTTGAACGCGTCACGCATAATAATACGACCGTCAGAACACTTAATGTTGTTACGGGTAGCATAGCCAGAAAAATCATACTTCATACGGTTCCTCCTTTACATTTGTAGTTTCTTTACAATACATATAAATAGAATTATCAAGCAAGTATTATATCTTTACTGATAACTTCCATTTTGATTTTCGACATCCGATACGTCATTTGGATAGTAATCAGACTCCGATCCATAATTAGCATTAGGATCGATAAGATTCTTATTACGAAGTTCATCGGCGCTAGGCTCTTCAGAAGGTTTGAATCCAAGAGCCGTGCGGAACTCATTGCCAGTAAGAACCTCATTACGACTCAAAGAATCAACCATCTGAGAAATCTGTGTCACAGTCATATACTTGAAAGGATCTTGGAACGTCATAATCTGCTGATTCTGAGTTCGAGCAGTCTTTGTCAAGAATTTACAATTCATAGCATCACGAATTGCCTTAACAACTGGTGCTACTGTTCGCTGATAATAATTGTTCATCGTAGAATCGGTAGCGGTACCATTAAGCACTGTGACGTCAAGACTCAACTGAGAATATAACTGATCGGTAAGCGTTTTAATCTGCTCAGGAAGAGTATTCTCAACAGAACGATTAAGCTGAATAAACTTTTCCGTAGCATCAATATATGCGACACCATACTTGGAATTCTCAAGCTGATCTTCAAGAGAACGCTTACGCTCTTCAGCGCGCTTCTTTTGAGATTCGTTACGAATCGTATATGGTAACTGAACGATAGCATCAAGCTTCGACGAATTAGCCTTTGCGTCCGCATCATCAAGAAGTTTTAGCTTATAAACAAGTCGCTTCAAAGTAGAATTAGGCTCATTCATAACAGCATAAAATGGATTCTCAACAATAGCTACCGACGATTTAGGCATGGTGATTTGCTGTTTGATTCCTGAATTATCATTATAAACTTCAAGATCAACATGCTTCGGATGCCAGCCAACGATTTTTCCTCGTCGCATAGAATTGATATCGTAGGACCCAGTAACAAATGGATCCAATGTCGTATCAATCGGAACGATTGCGATGCATCCTTCTTCTAGAAGAGAATAGGCAATATCGGCCATAAAAGCCGTCGCTGTCTGATCAATGTTCGCCTCTTCATTAAGGCAATAATTTAAACCAGAATTAATCTCTTCTTCGTAACGCTTATTCTCATCTACACGAACATGCATAAAAGTCGTAGCCGCAACGTCAACGGCTATTCGATTATAAATAGCGTTGATAATCGTACGTTCTGAGCCAATAGATATCCCGACGCGATCCGGCCGATAACCATAAGAAGACCCAACAGAAGTAGAATCCCTATAGTCAGTCGTCTCTTGATTACTAAAGGCATTCCAGGCATGTTGAAGCCTTGTCCTAAAAGATTCAGCCATAAAATCACCTGACGACATAGTAACCGACCTTGGCGGCGGTTTTTGCTACTCTAGCAGCATTCGCCGTTGTTAGAATATTTTTTCCTACACCAACCCAAGGATTCTTGCTTAATGCATAAATGCCTGCTGCGGTTGCTCCGACTGCGATGATCTTCTTAGAAACGGCAATTCCCTTATCAATTCCTTTTGGATTTAACCGTTTATAATTTTGCTCAAGATTCATTCGTTTGTTTAGTTTATTAAGTTCAGCGTTCGATAGCTGCTTGTAATTCTTTTTTCGTAAAGGTTCTGACTCTAAATAATCTTTAGAATAAGTTGCTCTACGTTTTTGACGTCTGCTTTTCTTTGACCCAGACGATGCCTGTTTTCTCCGTACGCCCCACTTCATACCTGGGACGCCGTAATGGGCCAAATAATCAGGATAGGCGTACATTGGGCACCTCACTTATTAATAGCCTTTTTTCGATAAATAAGCAATATATTTTCGTCCTTCTTCGCTATCCTTAAAACCCAGATCTTTCAACGTAGCAGATAAATATTTATCCGTATATTTCTTACCCACTTTGTTATAATATTGCGAATAATTAACTTCTGCTACATAGTCATCTTTTGTATATTCTCCGGTTTTTAATTGCTTCTTAATGGACCGCTCATAATCCTTATAAGCTTTTGATGACTTTACCTCATTGTTGAATTGCTTATATACTTTATTCCTATTTACACGATCTCGTGTATTTAAAACTCGCACATATTCTTTTGCGATTTTTCGATCGCGTTTATCGTTTCGCCTGCTACTACGGTAATTCTTTTTTGGCGTTCCATATTCCGTGATTTTTCGCCGCACACCCCACTTCATACCGGGGACGCCGTAATGCAGTAAGTAATCTGGATATTGGTACATTCTTAGTTACCTCTCTCTATTCAAAAGAATCTCGATTAAGCTTAAATGCTACATATGCGTCAAGCATTGCTGCTACCGAGTCGATCTTATCTTGATGACGCTTCTTATACAGCTTGCGATTGCCGTTAGTATCTTCCAAAGCAATTGCGTTGCCCATACAGAATTCCATCAAAGATTCGTCGAATAGCAAAGCTCGATTCTCGGCAAGTTTCTTCAACTCCCCAAGAGGAACCGACTCAGTCTTAACGCCTTGGATGACTTTCTCGATGCCGAAAGGACCATTCTCAGTAGCCCATCGGTTAACAAATTCCTTTGCGTTATAGGGGTCATAACCAAAAGAGGTAACATCGTATTCATTGTCTGCGATATACTGGTCTAGATCGTTGTAAACTTCATTCATATCCAAAGCGACACAATCGAGAACCATCAACGAACCTTCTCGTAAGAAGTCTTCGTACTTAATCCTTGTTGCCGGAGTAAGTTTGGCCATCGTATCTGATGAGATATAGCATCGAGTTTTAATTCCATATTTTTCTCGAGGAAGAGGAAACAAGAATGTAAATGCACAGAAGTCATCGCCCTGCGAGAGATCCGCTCCCATAGAGCATTGCATCTGCCAGAAATTTCGTTGCTTGTGTGGTAAAGTCTCTTCATAAGTGAAGAAATATGTGTAGCCCTCCATAGGAATACCGAAACGTTTAGCAAGAATATCGTTTCTAGTAGAAGGAGCCTTCTCGGCACGCTCGACATCAAGCTGATAAGTCTCATAAGAAACGGTCTTACCAATGTTTGGGGAAGCCTTCATCCACATAGACGGATCTGCGACTTCTTCGATATTATCAAGTTTGTAATACCAAATGGATACATGAGGATTAACATACTCGCCTTTTAGTATATCCATCAATTCCATTTTGATTGTATCGCCAGTACCATTACGAACCGTACCCTCAGAAGAGATGGCAAGGATCAAGTAATCATCATTCTTTGCCGCGCCTTGTTCAAGAGCTCCCATCACGTCTTCTCGAACATCACAAGAAAGCCATTCGTCAATCGATGAGAATTTTGGCTTAGCTCCTTGCACTTTATCAATTCCCATTGCTCGGGCTTCAATGATTGAATTCGTTAAGAAATTCTCAATACCTTTCTTGGTAGATGAAAGCTTCTTACGATCCGCTAAACTGCCGGCTGTATTCGCTAGATTACCATCGGTAAGGAACTGAAACAAAGGTCCCTTGGCTCGAGTAATCGCAGTTCGAATAGGACTAAGCGTCTCTTCTGTCTGCGTAACGATTGGCGCCATAACAATCTGCTGAGTAGTTGATGTATCAACTGTCAGATAATACGCTTGCATACAAGCCGCGTACATCGACTTTGCCGAGCCACGAGAAACAATAAGATACTGCCTATTAACTAGGCGTTTCTTTATTCGCTTCTTAACATACACTCCACCATGGTTATCGGGACTAGGTTGATAAACAGTTCGATCTACAAAGTAAAACCAACTGAGAGCATCTTCTGCCCAAAGTTTGAAAGTGTCCAACAATTTTAGATCGCTACCATCAGTAAGTGTCATCTCATTCTCGCAAAAATGAACAAACCCGTTGATAGCCTTGTCATCGTAGTATAAACCTGGATCTCGGATCATATTGTCGATTCGGTTCATCTGCATGGAGATCTCTCGACAAACAGGGATCTCTCCTCGAATTACAGCATCACGAAACTTACCGTAATAAATTGGAGTAGCTGAATTAGAAAGACTCATGCAGAATCACCTCCACAAACAAGTATCGTTTGGTCTGCGTATAACTGGATCGGACGGAAGTAGATTTACATTCCCATAATGAATAGCTTCGTGAGTATTAAGTGAACAGCAAATAAGATTGTTTAAATCGAAGATTAGTGGAGAACCAGTTTCTATGTCTTCAGCGGTTATCGGATTGATGTGATGAATCAAAAGCCTATTTTGAATTTCAAAACCAGCTACAGCCAAATCGCATCCGTTATCACGAAGTATTACCTGACGTCGTATTCGTTTCCATTCATCCGAGGTATACAGTGCTTGGTTTAAGTATCGACTTCAACCAAAAGTATCCTCTCCAACTTTGCCATCGAGTCTTAGATACTCGTAGCGTTCTTTAAAGGACGGAATCTCGATAAGTTCCGAGTAAGTTCTAATACTCATCGATTATCTCTCCATCATCAGCGCCAGAATAATCACGCATCGCTGCAAGAACCTTCTGATAGAACTCCTCGGAACGCTTCTGAGATTCAAGGTTAGCAGTCTTAGCTTTGAGAAGTCGATTCTCTTCCTGAAGTTTCTCATTCTCAAGCTTCGCCTTAGCGGTTCCGAGTTTTAAATAATGAACCACGATCTGAGGAGAAGCCGTGCCGTCAAGAATCTTACGTTCTGCTAAATCAGTAGCTTCAGCGATTAAACGATTCTCTTGTTCTTCAGGAGTCAAGGCTGGTTTTACTTGCCTTTTACTCTTTGCCACGTAACTCACCTCATACTTTCTTAGTTAATCGTAAGCTTACTCATGGAGAACCTCTAGAGTTTACAGATACTTTTTCAGTACCCTCTTGAAAGGAGCCAGGGGTCACCACATCCCTGTTTAGTTGTGAAAGACCAGAGGCCCTCTGTGAGTAAGCTTAGAAATAATTAAGACCTTGCGGGAGTTGGTCCATTTTGATTGTTGTAATGCGAACCGAGACCTTCGGATCCATATGGATGCCTTGCTCGGCCATTCATTTTGAAGAAGCAGATTTGCCCAATCTTCATTCCTCGCTTGATCCAAATAGGAAAGCGATTTTCGTTCTTCATCTCAAGCGTGATCTGACCTGAGAAACCGGCATCGATAAAACCTGCCGTAACATGGGTGGTGAGTCCAAGACGGCCGAGAGAAGACTTTCCCTCGAATCGGCCAGCAATATCGTCTGGCATGTTTACAGTCTCTTGCGTCGAGGCAATAATAAACTGATTTGGCTGAAGAACATAGATCTCATCTTTGAGAGTAGCAAGATCAATCGATTGATAATCAATGCCGTGAACTTGCTTGTCATAAGCCGTAATAAATGCCTCAGGTGGACATGAATTCGACGCAAACTCGAATGTTAGTAGATCTTTATCGAGAGTCAAGTCATAACTACAAGGCTGAAGTTGATTCTCGTTAAAAGGAACAATCAAATTCTTATACTGAGACTTGAACTTGATTGCAGTATCCTCAAGTAGCATTTGGTTTACTCCTTATAAACTTAACGACGCTTAATTGCATCTTTATACGCTTGCTTAGCTAATTCTCGGTCATTAATATACTGCTGACCACTCTTCTTTAGGGCAGACTTCTTTTCAGCAGAAGCCTTCTCGTAAGAATCAGCATACTTAGCAATGATTTTGGCTTCAGAATTTGTAAATGATTCTGAATTTTTTGCTAAAGCACTATCTCGAGCAGAAGCTAAACCGCGAGCGGTACTTTCATGCTTCTCTGCTTTGCTAACATACTCTTTTCCGAAATAAGTGTCGCGACCCCAGAAATCAGCAGTATCGTAATGCTCTTTTGCTTTATCGTTGTGCTTCTCGATTTGCTTTTTATAATATTCATTCGTTTGATCAGCGATGCGTTTATATTTCGCTTTGTTCGAACTCAAAGCGGTATCTCGCTCTGCAACCTGAGATTTGAATTTCTTCTTAATCGCTCGATCTCGAGCATCTCGATCAGACGATGCTTTACGATAAGCTTCTTTACGAGTCTTGCGAGCAGCTTTCTTCTGGGCATGTCGTACACCCCACTTCATTCCTGGTACACCATAGTGCATGAGATAATCTGGATATTGGTACATTTTTTGTTACCCCCCCCTGAACAATTCAGGAGAATATTAAGAATAATGGTGCCGGAAGTGGGATTCGAACCCACAAGTCAAATATGACGAGAGATTTTAAGTCTCCTGCGTATGCCAATTCCGCCATTCCGGCTAAAAAGTTTTCAGAAAAAATCCCGCTGGAGAAAAGAGAAAGAGACCGGCGATGTGGGGAGGGGGTAGTTTCGCGAGAGACCCCTCCCTCCCCGGTAAGACAATATAAAATATCTTATTTTTGTGTAGAATCCGTCACTTTTTTATAAAAACCATCAGGATTCATACTAATAATCTCATCGATAGCCGCCTGGATGGCTAGGTCTTGATCATTCTTTGATAGATCATCACTAGTCTTAGCTATTCGAGCCACATAACCAGAAGTACAATAGCCTTTCGACTCATCATACTCATACCAATCATCGAACTGTGTGATAGGATTGAAAGGATTGTCAACAGTAGTAAGCATCACCATATCATTCTCCTTTCTATCCTTGCAGTACATTAGTAATAGTATCAGTAGACACGCCAACAGCATCTGCTATCTCAGCAAGTGTGTACCCACGACTCTCAAGAACCTTAATCCTTGACTCTTGTGCTGGTGTAACACCACGCATTTCACGAGGCATAGCTAACTGCTTTAGTACATCAAGGTCTGAGTTCTGTACAATAGACTTAAGCTTATTAGTAGAGATAGCACCAGCCTGGATGGCTTCCCATTCTTTGGGCTCTATCTTAATCTGTTGCTTAGAAGCACCTGTTTGTAAGCGGGCTTCTGTTAAGCACCTACCTTTAAGCTTCTTTAAATCATCTGAATCCATATCAGGATTGGCTGCATATACATTCTTAACTTTAGCGTTCGCTACGAGCTGGGCCTTACGTTCAAGAGGCCTATTCTTCAATGCTATATTTAGCTTAGAATTTAAAGAATCTACTTGATCTTTATATTTTACATGTGCCTCTTTAGAATATGGAATATATTCTGTAGACCTAGATTCAGCTCGAGCCTTGTTTGCCAGGGCCTTTAATTTATTGGCATGTTCAGAATATACAGTCTCAATTAAATATCCTGAAGAGAGAGTGTTTGCATCAGAAGTCTCGGCCATTTTTGTGGATTTGGAAATACGTTTGACTTCTTTTCCAGTCTTCTTAGAAATATAAGTTTCACCGGTTTCGCGATATATCTTTTCGCCTTTAGAATATCGCTTCTTTTCATCATCAGTCATATATTTCGTGTTCGTTATTTCCTTACGAACCGGAACATATGCTGTAGCGCTAGCTCTAGAAATAATCGTAGAAGCTCCGCGATTGCTTCCGCCTTGATATTTCTTTTTCAACTCAGCAATATTATTATCAATAGCCGATTGTTTGTAATTAAGATTATGTTTCTCAGCATCGATAATAACCATCGAATGACGAACAGCACGAGCCAACTCATCCGGCGTAGCACCCTTGATGGTCATGTCTGTAATAAGATTTGAAACATTACCCATCTGTTGCTGCTTATTAAAGCCGGAACCCTTTACTTCAGGCATACCAGGATATGCTTTGTAGTCTCGTTGCGGATCGAAGTCCTTCAAACCATCCAAGGGTTTTGAAGTTTTAATTTTAGCAGTGCTTGTAGGAATAACAAGAACCGTATCGCCATCAAAGTCTGCTCCAGATAATCGCTCAGCTACTTTGGCATTAATACCAATAGCATCTTGAGCATTATGAAGTGTCTTCTTAGCGTCTGAAACTTTGTTGTTTACCTTAAGGCGTGGAATCTCAAAGGTTCCACCATGAGGATATCGAATTAATACAACTTCCTCACCATCACGAAATGATGGAGCATAAACTTCGTTTTCTTTCATCGAAGGAAATGGAAGAATAACCTTTGATGCTTGACGAGGAAGACCAGCAGCCTTAAGATGGACCGATGCGGAATCACATCCATCTGCAAATTTATCAAGAAGTTGCTGGCGAATAACAGGATTCTCGAGTTTCATAATACTATCAAACTCATCCTGCTTAAGATCGTAAGCAAGTTTTAATTGCTTCTTAGCCAGCATAGGACTTTGCTTGGATAACATCTGCGAAGATAAGCTCTTTCGCCAGGTATTCCAATCGCCTTCCTCGTTTACAATATTAAGTGCTGACTGCTGGCGCTTTCCATTCTTGTCAGTATAATATCGCTGAGCGAGAATAAGCTCTCGTTCACCTTTAATAGTTGCTCCGAAAGGATTATCCTGATCTTTCTTCATTGGCTTGAGGACTGAATTATCCTTTTCGCCAAGCATGGGAGTACCTTTTGCCTTATTGGTATTAAATATAATGTCAACACCATCAGGCATATCATCTCGATACATTGCCATACCCTTTAAATAATGGGTACCATCTACAGCGATTCGAACCTGAGCATACTTAGCTTTACCAAGAGAAATATCATCAACTCCACGACGAAGTTCGATAACACCGTCTTTATCTTTTCCTCCTTCTTCAGCATAATTGATCTTTATGCGTTTAGAGGAAATACTAACGGGTTTTCCGATTTTATCAATGGTTCGGCCTTTATCTTCAGAATGAAATCCGGGAAACTCAATATCAGCTTTATGGTTCCATACTTCAGAATATGTAGTATCAGGAGGAGCTAGAACCTTGATGGAGGTCTTATGACCGGTTCCAAGTTGTTCTGTCCGAATATAATGAACGGTATAACCCTCATCTTTCAGCATCTTAACGGCATTATCGAGAGCGGTACGAGAAATACCCATTTGATTCTCAACGCCACCGCCAATGTCGATATATTTCTTATCATCCACAGCACTCTTTAAAGCTCTTGCTGTGTTTTTAGAAATACTTGATCGCTCGGCAATATCCTCATCCATCCAGCTGCGAACAGTAGATTCGTTAACACCCATTCGTTTGCCAATAGCAGTGTTAGAATATCCCTTATCCTTTAGCCTAAGAGCCTCAGCACGATTTGCTGCACGAACTTCATTCTTTGCATTGGAATATGCCGATTTATACTCTCGAGTACTCATGCCGAATGACTCAGCAATTTCTTTATCGGACATGCCTTGGCTTTTTAGCTGTTTAGCCATCCCATAAAGACCAGTGGATGATTGATATGGATTCTCGCCACTACCCCAAGGATATCGACCAGAATGTCGAGGAGTACCATAATGCATTAATTCGTCATCGTTCATTATTCCTCCTCTTGCTTAAGTTCTTCAATGCGCTGATCGAATAAAATGATCTTGTCTTCGATGTGAAAAATATCATCAGGATCTGGATTATGTACCAGAACTTCGTTTGATTGGTAAATCCGCAACTCCATCTGAATATCATTTGGCTTTACGTCATACTCTAGACAGAACAGAGCCGCATAGATCTCCAACTGAACCATAGAAACTTTTGATCTACCAGTTTTCAAATCATGAATCCTTAAAAGATCCTTCTTAAAAGAAAGAGCATCAGCTGTGCCGAAAGCATTGTTAGAATACTTAAGAACCAACTCGGGAGTCATCTTATAGCCAATAGCATCATTAACATACATGTTGATTGTTTGCTTATTATCGGGAAGTCGAACTCCTAATTTAATAGCTTCGCAAGCGAAAGCGTGAAGCCGCGTTCCACGAGCAGCAGCTAGCAAATTAGAATATACTCGAATCAACTTTCCTTCATCATAGTTAACCCAAGCATGTTGGCTTGCACTAAGAAAAGCATGTTTGCCCTCAAGATCGTAATGCTTGTTGAAGTTCATTCAAAATATCCTCTCTATTCTCAGGGTATATGAATGCCGCATAAGACATCTTGTCTAGAAGGTCAACATAATATTCCTGATTAGGTCTATGTGATGCTTTCCTAGTTCGTTTACATTCAAGCATGGCCCATTTGTCATTAAACAAAATAAGAAGATCCGGAATTCCTTGAATATAATTCGCATCGTTTTTTAAAACCATGCATCCAGGAAATAGAATCTTCAAATCTTTTATGAGCTGTGCTTGAAAGGAGTTTTCTTTTGACATAGAAACCTTTCAGAAAAATAAAAGGAGCAGATTTAGCCCCTAGGCGTATTCTACTCCTTCTATTATAGCATGTTATTTTTACGCGAGCCTCATACGCCAAGAAATTTCTTTTCGTTGAATGTTTTCTTGTTCATCAACGTCTTGAATATAGCAGAGTCGATGCTAGACCTTGAGCGAAGACGATAATAATACAGATCAAAATATGGAGTATTCATTCGATCGATCCGACCAGATGCTTGCTCCATGATCTTGTAAGAATAATTCAACGAATAGAAAATAACCACGTTGGTTTTTATGCAATTCCATCCTTCTGCCCCAGCTGTATACTGAACCAAATATGCCCAACGGTTTCCATCAGGAATTGATTGATGATTGTGTCCGTTCCATTCTCCCCAAGAAATATGATTCTCGAAACACATAGTTCGGAGCATGTCTAACTCATAATCAAAGTTGTAGAAAATGATGGCTTTTGGATTCTTCGCCAATAAAGATATAACTTGTTCGATTCTGGCGGAATCAGAATTTACTGCTTTACGCATAGAATAGCAAACTTCGCTAATATCTTTTATTGGTCGATCTTCAAACGGATTCCATCGATCTTTACTTATGACAGAATATAAATTCTCATCATAAGGGACGAATACATCAACCATATGTCTAACCGTATGCTTCTTAAACGGCATCTCAACAGTTATAGAATCTCTATGCTTCTCAAGCCTTCGACAATCCACATATCTATCGATCTTAGGATACTTCGTAAAGCGATTAAAGACTGCGTGCTGACGAAGAAAATCTGTTCGATTCTTATAAAATCCGTTTGCTACAAACACTGGGATATAATCAGACCAAGTGTCTCCAGGAGTAGCAGAAAGTAAAATCCAATGATTATTCTTAGCGATTTTAAGAAAAGCTTTTACCCAAGTACCACTGCCAACTACTCTCTGTTCGTCGAATATAAAGAAAGCATCTTTTACATCTTGATACTTTTTTACATTGTTCCAACTATCTACAACGAAGTTCATGGAATATGGAGAATCCTTCTTACCTATCAAAAAAGGTAAACATTCATCTTCCCACTCCAAAGTATCTCGTTTACGAGCGGTGGTGATAATATATAAATCTTTTGGTTTTGTCATCGACGATAACTCGCCATCGGAAGATATGTTACCACCACACTCTTGGCAAAAATAATACGCTATAGCAGTTCTGGACTTACCGGACCCGACCCCACCACAAAGGATGGAGCCAGGCCTCAGTTCGTTTATCGCTTTTCTTTGATGAGGATATAGATTAATCCTCATTACTGTCGTAAAGATCAGAATACTTATCGGCAAACTCGTCCTCATCAAGAGTAACATACATAGCCTTGACATAAGCCTTTACGCCATGCTTGCCGTTAACCTCCCAATTGTAAGGACGAATGATAAGATCAACATTAGAGATATCAGCCCAATCGAGGATATCGACAGTCTCAGAGGTAAGTCGAGTCTTATTACGAGAAGTAACAGTATAGATGTTAGGCGGAATAACATCGAAGCTCACGGATACCTGCAAATATGCAAACGGAGTATCCTGAGGGTCACGAGGCTCACGCCACTTAACTGCCCAACCGTCACGCTCAAGCTCATGAGCAAGATCCTCATCAAGCTGGACACAGAAATTACGCTTTCCCTGTGCATTATACTGAGAAGGCTTTCCTGCAAAGTTACGCCACATAATATGAGCGTTCTCGATAGAGATGTTATTAGTAACTCGATTCTGATCATTCATGGTAAAATCCTTTCAAAAATTATTTCATCAAAATAAGTACACTTTTGATAGTCAACAAAGCAACGAATACAGCTGTGCCGTATGACATAACCCAATCAATACCCAAACAAACACAAACCAGATATGTGCCAAAAGTACAAATTAACCAACACACAGCAAGCATGATCACTACTGCAAAAATCAAAGATGTAAACGATGTATCCTTATCGTCCATGAAAATATCCTTTCCTAATTAAGCAATCCACAAGTAGAATTCTCAGAGCAATTGGCGCACTGATTCAGATCGGGATCTCGAAGCTCCGGCTTAGTACACCAAGGCGGAACAATTTCCTTAGGATCCTCCAAGGAAACAAACCATTCGAAATCTCCATACTTCGAAATATCATTAATTGCATCATCAACTAATGAATTATAATAACCAAGATCAATGTCATCTTGCTTATTCATAAGCTCTACTGTCTCGGATTCCAACCAACGATATCCGGTGGTTCCGGTTACAGCGTAATACTTTCCATCTTGCTCTCTGACAAGAAGACCGCCACCACAATTTTTCTTGATAGGACAGAACGAACCAACACGACCAACGAAATTATACGAGTGTCCCTCGGAAATAACTTGCTTCAGCTCATCGTCAGACATACCTTCGAATTCCGGATTAAGACGCTTAAGCCTCTTCTTTTGTTCGGGATCGCTCAAATTAAGTTTTGCATTAAATACTCGATTGGCTAACTCTCCCTCTTCTTTCTTTACATCTCGAAGAGTCTCATTCATATCCAAATATAGCGCCGAAGTAGTAGACTTCGTCTCACAAAGATCCTTAAATTCGATCGGTTCCTTAGAGAACAAAGTCTTAAACACATATGGTTGAGCGAATTGTGCTCCTGTAGCGGTCCATTCACCAGCATGGTCGCCCCACTTCGAATGTGCAATATAAACAGAATTGTTTACAATACACATACGATCATAAGTAGCCTCATGCTCGAAATTATAACCATACTTCTTGCCGTAATCAACGACGAACTGAATCATCTCAGGAGTAGCGTTAGCTAGCTTGATACTATCAGTCTTAATATGGACAACCGGCCAACCGCGATCAAGACACTCATGTTTAAGATTAATCATAAATAGTGCGCCACGTTTAGCCACAATATTGTCAATATTCCTAGGATCCTTAAACGGATTCTCAAACTTGGCAGAAGTCAATCCATAAACCGAATTAATAACAGTCTTCAATGCTGCAGCAAGATCCTTGTTGGTATATGATGCTGTACCAGACTCAAGCTCTTCAACAAATGGGGCAAGCTTTCCATCCAGAATGGTCTTGGCCAACTCATAGTCCTTGTGCTTAATGTCAATACGTGCTTGCTTAATATCACTGAACCTCTGAGTATATGGACCAAACAGATTCAATGCTTCAATCGAACTCGGATGCATGGACGCAATATCGAGCAATGCAATATCTGTATACATTCCAGGTTCGGAATAAACATATCCGCCCTCGCCAACTAGTTCGTCACGATAATAACTCTTTCCGTGATCGAAAGTATATCCCGGGAACATCTCAGACAAATCAGTATATACAAATTTGCCCTGCGGATGACGATCATTGCCGAAGATAATCCTAGTGGAATGCTGATTGGTAGTATCATTTACACTAAGTCCGGAGATCTTAGAAAGGATTTGTCGTGCAGCCCAGTCGCCACTCAAATGATTGAAGACAGCCTCTGTGGAAATAACATCGTTGTCGCAATACTCTGCAACCTGAACCCATTTGCTCTCAGGAACCGGCTGATCCCAAGGAAGACCCAACTCTTGGTGGTGGATTCCGAGTTTAATCTCCCACTTCTTAAGACTCATCTTGTTAGCAGCCGAAGCGAAATCATACACATCAGTATACGAAATATTATACGCCTCGCCGAAGAACGCATTTCGACTACCATTTACGATCTTCTGACTCAAGTTATAGAGTTCGAGATTGCTATAACCAAGATATCGAGCATACAGAATATGATTATCATACCTACGGCAATTGAAGCCAACCAACTTCATCTTAATAAGTTGTTCTACTTCAGAAGGCGTAGGATTAATCATACGGACACACGCCGTATCATCTCCGGCATACTTCCAGTTAATCAAGAACAGATTAGGAAATACCTCAACGTCGAAGAATACAATTCGCTGATCATCATAATCAATAGACGGATCGCTCTCATAATTCTCAGACTTGAAATGCATCTTGGCCACTAGTCGAACACAATAATCAGCTTGGTGTGAGCTATTGTTAGCAAATGCGAGAACCTTCGGACGCATGTCAGTAAGATCATACTTGAGATCGCTCTTGTATGCATCTTCAAGAATTTTATAAATAAAATCAATACTCGGCTTAGTTCCGGGATGAATCTCCTTATTAAGATTCCTTGTTACTTGCTCTCGAAGTGATCGCTCGCTTTTCACAGCTTTGAAGTTAATCACTTTCTCTCCTTTCAAGGGAAGCCCACTAGAAATATGGGCAATGGGAAGATCGTTGCATTTACTCAAACGTCTACGCAATGAACTGTTCCCGGTGAAGACTTTGATCTCAATTCCCTCAGAATATACTCGACTGAGTTTCTTAGGATCTCCATCATAAATATAATGCAGATGTACGCCAGCACCCCCTTTACTAAACTCTGCATAAGTAGGAGGCCACTTTGCAGCAGCTTCCAAATTTAAATCTTGGTCTTTGTCCCCATCCGAATTCTTCAAATCGAAATCAATAACAATATGATTCTCCGGAACCTTAACATAATGTAACTGGTGAGTGTCAATATCATTAAGGGTTGTAGAGACCTCAGACCACTTTTCAAGGGGCGTTTCGTTAGAAGAGGCATATTGAGCCGGACAATCCTTAAACATGCCGTCAAATAGGCTCTCAGAGGCTTCTAGAGCTATTCTAGTAGGCTCTGGTACGTCAACCTCTTCTTCTCCGGCGCCATCGTCAAGCTTTTTGATAAGTTCGAACTTATCTTTCAAGAATCCAGAATATATGTTCCAGACTTGCTTGTCGTCAACTCGACCCCTTTCAGAGTAGTTCTCAAAATAATTCTTGAGCTCTTCCCTGAATTTATACTTAGGCATCTTGTATTCGACATTAGCTTCTTGACAATACTCTTTGTAAATATCGTAAGCCTGCTTCAAGGTAACGCACGGTTGCTGGCTAAAGACCAAATATGAATCCTCGACAAAGTTAAAGAATACATCGGTCTTGAACATCATACTAACTGGACGATATGCATCATAATAATGCTTACCAAGATTCTCGAACACATCTCGACAATGATACGCAATCGCACCAAGCTCGAATCGAATCCGACTCATCAATTCGAAATATCGATTGATCGGCACTTTGTTACCACTAGGAGAAATATCAATAAGCCTTCGAATGATGCCAGACTTAGCATCGGTAATCTTTACAGGTTTATTCGTTCCCATAAATAAGAACGCGTTGACTTTAGAAGAATAACTCGATTTATACTTCTCATTCATCAACATGTTCTCATGAGACACAATTGAATTCAACATTGTGTTGTCTTCGATCTTACTAAGATCACCGTCGTGCTGAACGCCTACCAACGGATTTGACTTAAATGCTTCCGTGGCAAACATATTCCTCGATGATCCAAGAGACTTTGCATCAAAGTTGACACAATATCCTTCGAACAGTTCCTCGATGATTCCAAGAATAGTCGACTTGCCAGCTCCGGCTTCGCCATAAAATACACAGAACTTCTGAATACTCTTACTGGCGCCAGCGACAATCGATCCGATTGCCCATTCGATCTTCTCGCGCTCGGCAGGATCATACAAAGTACTGATCAATTCGTCCCAAGCGCTATAGTCTCCAGGCTCGAGAGGATATGGTAATCTCTTGCTGGCGTAATCCTCTCGCTTAACTTCCTGGTTCGAGAATATCAACTTCGCATCGAGAGGATGATACATGTCTGGAAGACTCTTAACCCATTGAGTATAGTTCTTCCAACTTCCAGATTTGTACGAACTCATATACTCAACGAAAATATCAGTCTCGAACTTATCCTTTACTTTCTCATAATGTCGGTCTAGTTCATCATCGACAATCCTTTGAACATCCAGTTCATTCTGAGACCACAAACCAGTATCGGGATCCCAGATAGCATAGAATGAATGACCGCGAGCCATGAAGTCTCTATAAGTCCCGATTCGAAAGTCAGGATATATCTTGAGACCCTGATTTTTAATCAGTGTCTGCCGTATACGATAAAAGTCCAACGGTTCCTCCTTTCAAGAGCTAAAATCCGTTAAAATTGGCTTTGTGATGTTTTTGAGATATTTGGGGGTGTAAACACTTATATATATATATATTATTTTATATATTATTTTATAGTAGTATAATAAAAAGTATCACAAATACGTCCAAATAACCCCATTTACCAGGCAAAATGTTGTGTGATGTTTTTTGTGATATGTGATAAAAATTTCTATCACAAATGGCCTTTTTTGCCCTTTTTCGACCATTCTCACAAAGCCCAAAAATTGCTGTGATAGTCCATGTGATGTTTTTTATCACTCAAAAATATCACATTTTATCACAAAACTTACAGATCAAGGTCCTCTTCGACCCCATATTTCTCGATAAAATAGGTGTTCATCTGCTTCCAGATCTCGATTTTTCGCTGATCTTCACACCGGCCATCAGTCAAAGGAAACAATCCGCCAAAGCCGTTTCGGGTGTAAGTACGGTCAAGCATCCTAATAACAATGTCTTTAACCCTAAAATCCGAGTCAGGATACACCCAATTATCGTCACTCAATCCATCCAAACCAAGGTTCTCGAGCATCTCATAAAACCACTGCAACACCCGATTTCCCTTAGTAGGATTCCACATAATGTCCTCGTCAATTCGATATGCCAGTGCGATAAGCATCTCCAAAACAGAACAAGGCGATGAAGAATATAGCCAATCTTCAAAGTCTACATCACCGTCACAATACAACCTGGCAAAATCCGATCGAAGACTAAGTCCATCTTCCGCTCGATTTACGTCATTATCAATATTCCATACAAACTCCATGTTGAATAAAGTTAGCATGAGCTTAGAAAAGGTGCAGTCCGGATCGTCAGCATGAACCAGACTGCACAAATAAGCAAAATACTCTTGTCGTGCTCGAGCGGTATCAATAAGTCCGCTCATATGAACTCCTAATCGCTAATGCTGACACTCTCTGTAGGATAACGGTCCCCGTACGAAGTCTCTACCTTCGCTACCTCGTAATCGCTTTCCCGATCATCGTTACGTACGTAGATGATATCAGGCTCGTCTTCATTCATCCCGAAGAACTCTTTGAAATGCTCACCGATAATATCCATGGGATCCTCGAGAGGCTCGTCCTGATCGTCAACCAGGACGTCATCGCCGGCATAATAAGTGAGGGTTACCTTCGAGTACCACTGCTTTTGATTAAGCATCTCACTAGCAGAGATCATTCGAGGGAAATCAGAATATCCTTCTGCCAGAGCTTCCTCGCACATCTGCTTGTTGAACTCCAAAGCCTCTTCATACTCGGAAATATCCTCCTCGGGAGCTTCTCGCTCAGCCATATGCTCATCAAAGTCGCAATCGTGCACATCTCGGCTCAAAGCATCCATATCAGCCTTAATAGCCTTAGCAGAGTCGACAGAAATGCTCTTCAAAGGCCCTGAGATGCCCCTAGAAGCCTCGATATCACCATCAGAGGTGTTGTTATGCGCATAAGACGTATAGTCCTCAAATTTGGGCTCTGAGGCGACCATCTTCTTGTATTCTTCCTCATCAAATTTGTCGCTAGCAATAATCTTATTCAGCTCATTCTGAGCCTTCTGAATGCGACCGTTGCTGTATTCACGATACTCACGAATAACATCATTCGCATGCTTCTCGAATTTTGCCTTCATTCCGAAATATGTAGCAATCCCTCCGACTGCCACACCTCCGACAAAACCGAGCAAAGTGCCAACCAAAGGTTTCATGGTTTGCTCCTATACTGTTAAAAAAGATTGTCGATAATATCAGAACTTACCTTGATGTTCTTAACCTTCTGGTAAGCATCAAAGTACCACTCATCCTTAGCTTTGTTATAAGTCACCTCATAATACATGCCATCAGGATATGTGGTAGCCATAACCCACTTCTCATTGCCGAGAATATAGCAATGCCATACCTCATATACGTCAACATCCGCGAGATCTTTCAGAGTAGGGTTATAGGCATCATCGACATGCTTAATAAAATAATCGTATACGAGTTTAGATGCAATAGTGCCGTTCTTAGTAGCTCCGGCTGCATGAATGAAATCCATTGTTAATTCTCCTTAGGTTTACAATAATAAAGACCGGGATAGTTGAGAATATCCAACTCTCGTATCCCAGTCCCAGGTGCATTAAAGCCTTTTAGATCTCAAATAAGATCGTAGATCATACCGTCAATATTGAAATCCAAGAGGATAGAACGCTCATCACCATTGACGAAAGCACGCTTAGCATAGTCGTTACCGTCGAAAATACCGAAGTCAATATATCCATCTCCGGCCTCCATCGCCGTATTGTCCCTATTCCAAACCCAACCGACAAGCTGACCGGCCTCAGAACGATCGAAGCCAAGTGCGTCATACACCTCGTTCAAGAATACATGACCGCGTGCCTTGAGCTTATCGTTCATCTGATTTTGGACCATCTTAAGGAAATACATGTTCTGCTCAGGAGACTTATCCCAATTAATATTAGCCTCATCAAAGAAACGAGCGTACTGAGAATACAGATGATCTGGAGCCTTCTCTACCTTCTTGGTAACTGTCTTGGTCTTACCGTCCTTAGACTTCACCTTGTCTTTGACGGTCTCCTCGGTCATGCCGTAATAAAACTGGCGATCCTTCTCCTCGCCAAGCTCATCCTTAACGCGAGAACGGTAATTATTAAAACTCTCCTCACAAAGCTTATAAGCAGCCATGACAGCAACATTACGCTTGCGGAGAATATGCTGACCGCCGAGAATGGCCGTAATCGAGAGAGCACCGAGAGAAATGGCAGGACCATAGAGCTTAATAAGCTTCACAGCAGTTTGCGTACGGTTGACAAGCAGATCCTTGGAATAATCCTTGTCGGTATACTCAGCGTCTACCTCAATCTCGCCATCATGGACAGCATTAATAAGATTCGACTTCTTCTTAGCCTCGTCCAGAATATCCTCAACCTTCAGAGTAGCCTTACAGGCGAGAACCGTCGAACCGACTGTGCCAATAACACCAGCGGCAGTAAGGATCTCAGGACTATACTTCTTCAGAATAAGACCGCCTCGTCCAATTGCGAACTTAGCAGTTTGAATAGCATTTGAAAAATTCATGGTTTCTCCTTATTTGTGTCATATAGAAAAAATAGTAGGATAATATTATCCTACTATTTCTCAGGGTTATTTGCTTTCAGCAGCCTTACTGATACGATACTTGATGGCGGCAAGCAGATAATCAGGACACTTCAGATTGGCTTGAATCTCGCTCCAAGTTTTTCCTTGTGAGAGAAGATCTTTCGCCTTTCCCAGCATCTGAATCTGCTTTCCAGTCCACTTAATTGTACCGGCCATAATAGTTCTCCTTTCAAGAGAATAACACCTTCATTATAGGGTGTTTAATTCT
>OFLZ01000189.1_pt1 | contig 57991 bp, 44 predicted proteins | sample 1541321 | NCBI WGS metagenome assembly OFLZ01 (sample SAMN04209223, study PRJEB22552) | human gut metagenome | biome: gut; material: feces | host: Homo sapiens | place: USA: Oklahoma | reverse complement strand
GTACGCCCGGATAGGGCAATGAGAAAAGCAGTATGAGGTACTGCCCCGTAAGATAACGCGGGAAACAACCAGCCTAACCGAAAGGCGAAAGCTGACACGGGAACACAGTACGGCTGGAAAGCGGTAAGTCACCTAAAGGCAATCGGGTGCGACTGAACCGCAATGTTAATCGGATATAAGGTATAAGTTGGATTTACTGAACGTGAGCTTCCAGTTTCTGTTATGTGCCGATAGAGGAAAATTGCCTGAAACCTCTGGTACGGAAAAGGCAAGTTATGGTTGTGGGCTTGTCGGTTATCAATCATTCCGTACAACCTGTAGGGGAACCTATGGTAACGAAGCGAAAGCGATACCGAGAATCCGAATTTACCAAGTCTCATTGCTAACCGGGGATGCCCTAACCAGGAGTGCCACACGAAAGGGGGAATGAAAAAGCGGCTATGGCTTTGGAGCCTGAAAATCCTGCATGGGTACGGAGTGCTCGTAGTAGTCCGAGAGGGATAATGACCCTTACATGGCGAAGGGGCACAGTTATTGCGCACTAAAATTAGAAGTTGATTAGGGAGGAAAACCTCACATGAAGCCAACAACGGAAATTTTAGCAAGAATCAGTCAAAACTCACTTGCAAATAAAGAAGAAGTATTTACAAAACTGTATCGCTATCTGTTGCGTCCTGACATTTACTTTGTGGCATACAAAAACCTGTATGCCAACAACGGTGCGGCAACAAAAGGAGTAAACGAGGATACGGCGGACGGTTTCAGTGAAGCCAAAATAGATAGTATTATCAAAGCATTGGCGGACGAAACCTATCAGCCCATGCCGGTGAGGCGAACCTATATCCAGAAGAAGAATAACCGCAAAAAGCTGCGTCCCTTAGGTATACCAACCTTTACTGACAAATTGGTGCAGGAAGTGTTGCGGATGATACTGGAAGCGGTATATGAACCTATCTTTCTGGATGTCTCCCACGGTTTTAGGCCAAAAAGAAGTTGTCATACGGCCTTAAAACAGTTGAGACGGGAGTTCAACGGTACGCGTTGGTTTGTTGAAGGCGACATCAAAGGTTGCTTTGACAACATCAACCACGCTGTTCTTGTAGGCTTGCTGAACAATAAAATCAAGGACGCTCGGATAACCAAGCTGATTTACAAATTCCTGAAAGCAGGATATTTAGAGAATTGGCAGTACCATAAGACGTACAGCGGTACACCGCAAGGCGGTATCATTTCTCCGCTACTCGCCAACATCTACCTGCATGAATTGGACAAGTTTGTAATGAAGTTGAAATCCGAATTTGACACGCCCGGAGTGGGACAAATCACACCTGAATACCGAGAGCTGCACAATGAAATCAAACGGCTATCCCACCGCTTGACGAAAGTAACAGGTGAGGAAAGGGAAATGGTGCTGGCAGAGTATAAGCCCAAACGTCAGAAACTGATGACCATTCCCTGCACTGCGCAGACCGACAAAAAACTGAAATATGTTCGGTATGCGGATGATTTTCTAATAGCAGTCAAGGGAAACCGTGAGGACTGTCAATGGACTAAGAGCAAACTGGCCGAGTTTATCGGAGATACACTGAAAATGGAACTCAGTGAAGATAAAACGCTCATAACCCATAGCAGTAAATGTGCAAGGTTCTTAGGCTATGATGTGCGTGTGCGCAGAAGCGGAAAAATAAAGCGGGGTGGCCCCGGTCATGTAAAAATGCGTACCCTCAATGGGGGTGTAGAACTGTTGGTGCCACTTAACGATAAAATCCGTCAATTCGTTTTCACTAAAGGTGTGGCGATACAGAAGAAAGATGGTTCCATGTTTCCAGTTCATCGGAAATATCTGGTTGGGCTCACAGACTTAGAAATCGTTTCAGTATACAATGCGGAGTTTAGAGGAATATGCAACTATTATGGTATGGCAAGCAACTTTTGCAAGCTGCACTATCTTGCCTACCTTATGGAATACAGTTGCTTAAAAACCCTTGCTTCAAAGCATAAAACCAGCCTATCCAAAACCATTGACAAGTTTAATGATGGCACAGGAAAATGGGGTATACCCTATGAAACGAAGCAGGGAAACAAAAGGCGTTACTTCGCAAATTACGCCGACTGCAAAGGTAAGGGCCCTGCTACGGATTACATCAGCAATGCTGCCGTTGTCTACGGATACGCAGTCAATACCCTTGAAAACCGGCTGAAAGCAAAGGTCTGTGAGTTATGCGGAACGACAGAGAGCGACCATTACGAGGTTCACCACATTAACAAACTCAAAAATCTCAAAGGCAAGGAACGGTGGGAAATCGCAATGATTGCCAAACACAGAAAAACGCTTGTGGTGTGCAGGGATTGCCACCGCAGTATTATCCACAAAAAGTGAGTTTTGTCTGAACGAGCAGTAACAGAGCCGTATACTCCGAGAGGGGTACGTACGGTTCCCGGAGAGGGTGGCGCAAACCTATCACAGCAATGTGACAAGGCGGTGCTTCCCTACTCCACCATATAATTTTTAATTCTGTTTCTTTTTATGATTTTAAGAAATTCAGAAATTATAAAGTTGCAGGCAGGGCAAGAGCAATTAGTGACAGACTTTGCGTAGAAAATGGGTTATATGTTCCGGCTTTTCGTCGGAGACGTTCTCGTGGTTATTACGAATGGGAGCAAAGACAAAACAAGACATCATGGATAGGACAGCTCGAAGATATTCTACAGGACACCATTGATCATACAGAATCATTTGAGGAGTTCTGTGACATGCTGCTGGATCATGGTGTAGAAATAGGGAATGTCGATCCAGCGCAGGGAAAGCATATTAAATTTAGGATGAGTGGGCAACAGCGGTTTTGTCGTGGATATAATCTGCAAGGAGATGATGGTCAAGATTTCTCAAGGGAAAGTATATTTAAGAGATTTAGGGAACGAGACAGCAAAGAAGTGTCTTATGCGGAACATATTCAACGTATTTCCTATAAGACGCGATTGCATAACACGCAGGCTCTTGTGGATGCGCTGAACATAATTAGAGTGTCTGACATCACCAAGGAAAGCGATTTTGCAATTAGAATAGACTCATTGGATCAGCAACTTTCAGATATGCGGGATCAAATAAAAACGGTTGATGATAAAAATGCAGAATATAAAAAAGTTGTAGGTTATCTCATAACCTACAATAAATATCTTCCTATAAAAGACGAGGCCGAGAGAAAAGGGATTGGCAAAAGAGCTTTTATTGCTTCTCACAAATCTGAGCTGGAAGCATTCGATTATGCTTTGAAAGAATTGGAAAGGCGAGGGTTAAGTACCACCATTGATGTTGATAAGGTTATTGAACTAATTAAGAACCAAGATCGAATGATAGCAGACCTTCACTTGAGAGGGAAAGAGGTGGAACAGATGGCGCAGCAGATAAGAAAAGCTGCGCAGCTCGTCAAGGATCTACACCGGCAGACAGGGGGAGAGGGACGTCTTAAAAACAGATAAAGGTCGCTCCTAATGAGCGACCTTTATCTTTCCTTTTTATGATCTTCTTGGTTATGCGGGGATTCCTGATGCTCAGCTTGATGGCGAGCCGCCATTAGCTGCTCTGCTATACGAGCCGGCTCGCATGGCTGCTGCAGATCATCAAAATAGAGCTGGCAGCATAGTTCAGCATATATGGAACGGACATCGGAGTAAATCAGATTGCTATGGCCTTTTTTTACTTTTTCTAAAATACGACGAGCATTTCTCATAATATACCATGCTGTACGCTGATCGATCTGAACAGGAACAGTATCTTTGTGGAGGTAAATATCGGAGATGTACTTTTCCGTAGCAGGAATCATATTTTGAATAAGGAATGCAGCATCACGGCCTAAAAGCTTTCCTAAGTATATTGTATTGCAGTACCCTTGGTGTGCAATTTTTGATCTAACGAGAGCACTGTACTTTTCATATCGTGAAGATACAGGAACCAACCAGTAAATATGAGGTTCAGCCAGATCCGGAAAAGCAAAAAAGTAAGGTCGGCCAGTGGAACTAATCATAATATTTTTGGTTGCAAAGTCTGTATTGTATTGTTCCGATAAGAAAACAAGTTGACCGGGGAAAATATACATATTATAGAAACCCTTTCTACACAACAAAACCCCACTGCGAAGAACGCAGCAGGGTTTTAAGATTTGAGACCCGACCATTTGTAGCCCGCATAACATCGGGTGGCGGTAAACATATCTCGTCCCGACCATTTATAAACCGCATATCGGGAAGCGGTGAATATCCCAAATCATATTGAGGAGATTCCTCTCCTACAATTATTATAGCAAAAAGCACGATGAAGTCAACGGATCGGAGAAAATAATTTCTGTTGCCGTCCAATAAGACTACCTCCCCTCTGTTGCCAGATTGGAGAGGGGCAGTAAGGCCAGTATAACATAGATGACCCAAGATGACATATTTCGAGTTCGGTGGTATTCGCAAAGGTAGACATTTACGGATATTTCTCAATAGGGTTGAAAATATGTTCACAATGTACTAAAATGAATTTGTGAATATATTCTTTAAGTGCTTGATATTTTCGGTCACTTTGGCATACGAGAGGAGATATCTTATGGTAGGCCAGAACAGGACATATTATTATGCGCGTGTATCCGCGAAGGATCAAAAACTGGATCGACAGCTGAAAGCCTTTCATGCGATGGGAGCGGCCGAACGAGATATTGTTACGGATAAAGAATCCGGAAAGGATTTGGTGCGGCCGGGGTATCAAGCCCTTAAAACAACGATGCTACGACCGGGTGACACACTGATCGTGTATTCGCTGGATAGACTAAGCCGCAGCAAGGCAGATATCCGAAACGAGCTGCAATGGTTTAAGGATAATAGCATCCGGCTCAAGGTTATTGACCTTCCAACGACTATGACGGAATGGCCGGCGGATCAGGAATGGATACAGGATATGGTGAATAATATTTTGATTGAGGTACTGGGGACGATCGCTGAGCAAGAACGCATGACGATCCGACGCCGCCAGCGCGAGGGGATAGAGGCGGCCAAGGCCAAAGGCAAGCGATTTGGCCGACCGGCGTTGCCGTTGCCGCAAAACTGGGATGAAGTGATAAGTAAGTGGCGGGACGGTGAGATAACAGCAAGGAAAGCAATGGAGTTGACTCAGACAAAACCAACACATTTTTATAAGCTGGTAAAAATGCTGTAGGTGTCCACGATAGCACGCGAAAGCCCCCGGAGCTGCAGCTCCGGGGGCTTTTGAATAAGAAAGAGGCATCGCTGATATGGAAATCAGTGGTGTCTCTTTTTTTGCGTTAATCTTCGATTAAATCAGGAACATTTGTAAAATCTAAACCATTGAACTCGATATCACTGATTTGTTTTAGCTTGCGAACAAGCGGTTCAAGTTCGCTTTTCATATGCTCATCGTCGATGTAGGGAAGAATGGACTCTATTTTTCTGATGACTTGTATGCGGGGAGCTTCTGATAGATACATTTTGATGATAGACAACTCTGAGGACGAAAAAATCACGAATCTCACCTCTCTTTCTGTACAGAATGCTTATAAAATGGGGACTCATTGGCAGCAGCCTGCGCCTGCGCAGCAGCGAGCTGGTCAGACATACGGGCTGGTGTCGGATCGCGTGATTTCTCCAAACTGAGAAGTTGGGCATCAATTTGGTCGATCAGTAGAGACGCTGTATCTCTTATGCGGTCAAAACTTGCTTGCAATAGCGAGAGATCCTTACCTGCGCCCCAGCTGGCAACATATCCAAACGAATAATCCGAGGTATCTATTCCATAATGGGAACAGACGACAAATGCTGTGCTCTCTGCTTCAATTTCGTGAGTATGCCGATCCCGATCCGTTTTGATATTTGCTTCTCTATCAGGATCGTGAAGTATCGCATGAGTGACTTCATGGATCAAGGTCTTGATAGTTTGAGATTCACTCATTCCTGAGCGAAGATAAATCGTATGTTGGGAGTAAGAACACATCCCTTTTGCTGTTGGTGGTAGATCTGCCTCTGTGAAAGAGATAGAAAAAGGGGATATGTCTGATAATGCAGCGAAGTAACTTTGATAATTTGTTACATCAAAGTGTAACTCCTCTGCTATTTCGGGAAGTGGATCGCCTTCGGTTTGTCCTACATCAAAAACAGTGCAAGGAAAGTATCGAGGGATCGTAATTTCAACTTCATGTGTTTGGGGCAGACGATGTTCGTCATAGATTATATTCCCCATGCTATCTTTCTTTAATTCCTGTTTCTTTAATTTCTGAGGCCGGTATCCCAGTATGCGGATGCCATGCTCATGGGATTTGACCTGACGGTTAAAATCTGTCTGCCATTTTTTATATCCAGCCACATAGCTCGCGTTTGGATTCTGCATGAGAATAAGCATGATATTCCTTGAACTATAGGTATGGAACCGCGACATTGCGGATAGATACTCCTTGAAACGGTCGCTTGCCAAGAATTGCGAAACGCCATCTTCAAGCGATTGAAAGATCCGTTCAATTTCCGCCTCCTTTGAGAAATTTTTGATTTTTTTCATCATTTGCCCTCCTCTGTTTAAGGTATTTGTAAATTGTAGAGCGGCCAAGGCCCGTGATCTTAGAGATTTCCGAAACTGATATATTATCAGATGCGTACAAGGAAAATGCACGAGCGAGCTTTTGAGGATCTGCGGCTGGGCGTCCAAGGGATGAACCAGCTCTACGCGCTGCGTCTAAACCAGCGCGAGTACGCTCTATCAAAATTTCCCTCTCCATCTGAGCAACTAAAGCCAACAAGCCGAACTGCATTTTACCTACAGGAGTGGTAGTATCAACCTGATCTGTAATAGATACGAAATTGATTCCGTCTTTTGTGAATTGTTCTGAAAGAGTAAGCAATTCGACTGCACTGCGACCCAATCTATCCAGTTTCCAAATTACAAGTGTGTCATTTGTACGGAGTTCTTTTAGTAGCTTTTCCAGCTTAGGACGATGCTTTACACCGGACTGCTTTTCGATGACCAATCGGTCAACCCCATGCTCTCTTATTGCATCTATTTGGAGTCTTAAATGCTGCTCGCGGGTGGAGACACGTGCGTAGCCGACTACTTCGGGTTTTGATTTCTGTCGATTTGTGCTCATTAGAGTAGCCCCCCTTGATTCTCTGGCTTTTCTACAATTATAGACTTTATACTGCGCAAAAATCTACAAAACGACCGTTTTTCGGAACAGTTTCGTTCGATAAAATTCGATATTTTTCGACATTGTTTTATAGATGATTTTAGAGACAGGATAAGGGGAGAAAAGAATGTATAGGGATGATGTATCTTCCGAAACTTTATCGATCATGGTGAGTGACAGCAAAATAACACTCAATGTAATGCTGGCTGCCATGAAGTTAGCGATGAAGCATTATGACAAGGTTTCCCATCAAGGCGAGCAGAGCTTAAAGAAGTTTAGCGAGAATCAGGAGCAAAAAGGGCTTCTTAAAGATATTAACAATGAGGATGTAAAAACCATTCGGGCTGAACTAAAGCAATATCACGTAGATTTTGCGGTGAAAGAGGAGGCCAACGGAAAGTATACTCTGTTCTTCAAGGCAAAAGATATGGAGACCGTCCAGAAAGCACTCGAAAATGTGACAACAGATTTGAGCAGCAAATTGCGTGTAGCAGATCAACTCGCCAATGCGCAGAAGCAGGCGGAGCAGGCACGCGAAGATCTGTCGTATGACCGCGATGTGAATAGAGATAGAGATCTCGGTATAGATAACCGCTGATGCGATGGTAATTGCAAGGGTGTTTCCGAGACGGACACAAGCGACGCCAGATGATCCGCTCTCTTTTGTAGGAGTGGAAAACCCTCCATTGTTGACTTTGCCTGAAATTGACGAGATTCATGTAAGTGTTGCTTTCACCTACGATAGATTTCGTGCAGAGAAAATGGCTTATCAATGGGAGGCTGCGGGTGTTCCGGTTCGGCTTGGTGATCCGGCTTATGATGATCCTGCAGGAGAATTTGTACCGGGGCTATATCTCAAACACGGATATACCATTACCAGTAGGGGATGCAACAATAAATGTTGGTTCTGCATGGCGTCCAAACGAGAAGGGCAGCTAAGAGAATTGGAGATAAAGGACGGCTGGAATATCTTAGACAATAACTTGCTGCAATGCTCCGAGGCTCATATCAGGTCTGTATTTGAGATGTTACACCGGCAGTCTCATCGGCCGAAATTTACCGGTGGCCTTGAGGCAAAGGAGTTAAAGCCCTGGCATTGTGAGCTGCTGCGGGAAGCTCGTCCGGAACGAATGTATTTTGCTTATGATACACCGGATGATTATGAGCCGCTGGTTATGGCAGGAAGGATGCTCATGGAGGCTGGAATTACACCACAAAGTCATGTTATGGCTTGCTATAACCTGATTGGATATAAGGGAGATACATTTGAGAAAGCAAACACACGGCTGAATCAAACGATTAAGGCGGGATTTATGCCATATGCAATGCTTTACAGGGATGAAAAGGGAAAGGTAGACCGTGAATGGGCCAAGTTCCAGCGTGAATGGTTACGTCCAGCTATTGTATCGACGAAGTTTGGGGAGGTATGGAATCAGTGCAAGAACCATTAGAACGAAATGAACCCACAGCAAGAAGTATTGCAGATCACCTCTATGCGTTGATGCAGCAGTATGATCCAAAGTTCATGGAACGATTTTCAGATCCCAGTCTTCAAGTTTCACAGACAGAACAGGAGATCCGTAATGGTTATAGCTATGTACTTATGGAAATTGAAGCATTTGCACTTTATGTGAAAGACGATGAAAGAGCAACTGCTACATTGCAGGAGCAGGCAGCGGATCTTTTGCAGGAAATTGACCAATACAAAGAAAAAAATCATTCGTTTTCCATTTACCAGCTGAAAGATGTGCCAGAAACTCGGCAATATCATTTTGTTCCATACAAGCAATTACAGAAAGAAGGAAAAAAAGTAGATCCGACTAATTATGACCTGATATATACTGCGCCTTTGCAGGATCTAACTACGCTGGATGATATTTACCGTACTTTTAATACGGATCATCCGGTTGATTTCACAGGGCATAGCCTGTCAGTTTCGGATATTGTTGTAGAGAAATTCAGTGATAGAGAAATTGCCTATTATTGCGATATGTTTGGGTTTACTGAGGTTCCGGAATTTTTGGAAAAGGAGAAGCAGCATAGTGCGAAGTCATATATTGAAAGCGAACTGAAAGCTGCCGGGATCAAAGGTATCGTTTTTGAGAATGCAAAACAGTGGGAAGTGTGGATGGAGGCTAACCGTATGAATGATAAGTCCGCCCCGGCGACCAAGGATCAAAAAGATATGCTATCTGTTCTGGTAGTGGAGCCGGGAAAAACACCATATGGAAAACAAATAAAAGCAGGTCTGGAATCACTGCAGAAAGAAGTGGGTGGATACATTGAGGCGGTTTATCCATTTGATGACCCGGTTGCGCTGATATGCTATGAAGAAGGAAAGATTAACGGATTACCCCTAAATCGTGCGCTCAGAGACGAAAATGAAAAGGTTTATGACATTATTTCAGGAACCTTTATGGTCGTTGGATTGGGGGAAGAAGATTTCTCCTCTTTGAGCGATGACCTTATGAAAAAGTACAATGATTATTTCAAAGCACCTGAGCGGTTTATTGTTGGCGATGGAAAAATCGTAGTGCTCAAGCCAAAAGAGCTTGAGCCGACGCGAATGGCGGATCAGCTTGCGGCTGCCACTGCCACCAAAGAGCAGGAAGCGAAACAGGATGAAATGCAGCACCATGAGCCAAAGAATAATCATGATCGGTAGGAAGGAACTTGAAAATGGGAGCAGCATATGAGGCACCAGAAATGTCGGAACTGGACAAAACAGAAGTTGTGAATTTCACAACACCAATCCATATAGACGACGAAGATTTCTCGACAGAGTGTAAAAATTTCTTGGAATATGCAAAGGCCATGCAATTACCTGATCCGACGTATGTTGTGATGCCAATGGACACACAAAATCTTGTTACAACACTCGTGAACAATGGAAAAGTCGATGCTTTTGAGGCGTTATCAACGGTAGCTTTCAATTTTCAATATGACGAACAAGGACGGGAGTACATTGACTTTCCTAAGCCAGAGGAAATGCGCACCCTGCTTAAAAGCTGTAAAAGCTATAAGGAGGAATCGGTGCGTATGGCGGATCAGCTGGCCGAAGCTCGGAAGCAAGCAGAACAAGAACACTCAGAAAGTCGAGAAGACAAGGGCAAAGCTCAAGACGTTCGATGAGTAAGAGTAAATTCATGGAACATCCCAGATAAATGTTTGAACGCTTTGGTGTTTAGATGTTCAAATGTTAAAGCGTTTAAATGAAAATTGTTTTCCAATGATTCTCTGTGTGCAGATGGAGGTGTAAAGATGAATTTAAGTTATCAGGTATCGACAGGTAGCGGGGTAGTAGCAAAAACTCCGGAGGTAGAGTTCGCATTGCAATCATACGCTCAGGAAGATGACCCACAAAAGACGCTCGGCTTTTCGTATGCTGACCGTGCTGGGATTTTGATGGCGCGTGACGACTCCGGCAAAGACGTCACTATGCGGCATGAGATAGCGGGCCGGGATATGGCGGTACGAGAGATACAGCGAGCTGTCGAGGCAGTGGAAGATTATATTCGACAGCAAGATAAAGCGCAAGACTTTGCAGATCCTCTCGTCGGACAGGGCGTACCGTTCGAGCGAATCAGACGTATTACCGGATATCTGGTAGGATCAATCGACCGCTTTAATAATGCCAAGCGTGCCGAGGAGGCAGATCGGGTAAAACACTCGGTTGAGCCGACGCGCATGGCTGACCAGCTGGCAGATGCAGTCCAGCAAATAGGGCAGCAGCGTAATCGAAGTGAGCAAGTCCATCCAAAAGAACGATAAATGGTATCTTTTATATGGAAAATAAGAGAAATACCATGCTTGAAAGGTGGATTTTGTGAGTAAGCGATTATTTGTAGATATGGATGGAACTTTGGCAGAGTTTCATCATGTCGATACACTGGAAACGCTGTATGAAAAAGGTTATTTTCTTAACCTTGAACCGCATCAAAATGTGGTAGAAGCAGTAAAACAAATTTTTCAGAACGAGCCGGATATTTCCGTTTATGTCCTTTCCGCTGTGTTGGCAGACAGCGCGACAGCTCGTGATGAAAAAAATCTCTGGCTGGATAAATACCTGCCAGAGATTGACGCAGCACATCGTCTATTTCCGCCGTGTGGCGTAGATAAGGCATCATATCTGATTGCAAATTACGGAATCAGAATCGACAAAGAGGATGTGTTGTTGGATGATTACACAAAAAATCTGATTAACTGGGAGATGATAGGCGGACGCGGCCTGAAATTGCTCAATGGAGTCAACGATACTCGCGGCACTTGGCATGGGGCGAGGATCGAACATAGCAATCCCGGATGGCGTATTGCAGAAGTCGCAACCTCTATGGCACAGGGGAAGGGGCTGTTAGAAATATTTGAGCATCAGGCGATACGGGAACGGTCAATTCCTGATGCACTGGCCGCAGGCGGTAAGTCACGGGAAATTTGGGACACTGATCCGGACGCAATCTGCTACATACCGGAATCAGCAGAACGCCCAATCGAAGGTTTTTCACGAAACGACATTGTTGAGATGTGCGCTGGTGATGAGATGAAAGCATATATGGTTTTTGATCTTCTCGACTGGCAAAGTCCGTCAGCAGTGCTTGGAGAATGGGACGAAGAAGACGACAGAACATTGTCAAGCCTGAGAGCCACAGAGGAGTCCGGAAGGATATACAGGGAGCTGAAAGGTCTTGCAGAACCCAACAGTCCAAACAAAACCCATCTGATGGCTAAGGTTTCCGATGAGTATTTGAAGTTCGGCGGAAATATGGATCAGCTCTATGAGGCTTTGCAGCGTAAAAAAGCATTGACAGATGCGGAAAGAAAGTCACTGGTATTGTCGTCCATGAAGGGTATGAAAGGCTTATATGTGACGATGCTGCCTGAGCGTGAGCAAACTCAGCCGGCGCGGATCACGGATCAGCTTACAGCCGCGCAGCAGCAGGCAGATATGCACAAGGATGCACCGGAACAATCATCTGAAAGAGGTGAGTCTCGATGATTCCCGCAGATTATTATGCTTACACCCTGCAACTGATTGGCAAAACAGAGGGACTAAAACAAGCAGAGGAATGGCTGAAAACTCATTCGATTGCTGGTAACGATGAACCAATAGTTCCCGGTTTTTTGAATGAAGCTGAGGAGGTCGAAAGAAATGGTTCGGTTATTGGTCGGGCATTTACTTTGCAGTGGGGTAGCATCTCAGAAGAACCGGGGCTGAAAAAAGCCATAGACCAATTAGCAGCAGAGTTTCCAGAATTACAGATCGACCTTGTAGAAGAAAATGTAGACTACGCGGAAAAAAGTGCGCATCATCGCTGGATGAATGGACAATGTGAGTCTCGTTATGCAGTATTGATAATGCCGAGTTTCGGTGCTCGCGGTCAAAAATCAAGTGATTCAACCCGCATGGCGATTACTCGAAATGTGAATGGACAATTTTGTGCTTTTGAATTAACACCAGAGGAACTGCAAAAAGCGTGGAGCATAGTAAATCTGAATGCCTGCCGTGATCTGGTTTTGAAAGAGCTGCGCACAGACCTGCAGAATGGGGAAACTATCGCGGAAAACTCGCCGCTGATTGACGAATGGGCTGAGGAGCTGTGGGAGGCCGAGAAGAAGTCAGCAGAATATTTCCGATCGGACGATCTGGGCTTTATTGTCGATGCGGAAAGAGCACGGCAGCAGGGCCTTATACTGAACAAGCCCGCAGTAAGAAAAGATGACCTCACGCCAGAGAGAATGGTGGATCAGCTCGCTGCTGCGCAGGCGCGGGTCAATAGCCAAAAAGAAACCCAGCAGGAAACACAAGAGCGATTGGATCGATAAAGAGCTAAAAGAAAAGAGGTTGGTTAAGATGGTTGCAACCGATGTTATGGGCAAAAATGAATTTGTAGTTACAGTATCGTCAATTATGCCAGATTTCGCGGCGCTTCCGGAATGGCAGCGGCAGGTCGCATATCAGCAATTTGCTGACGGTGTTACCGAAGCGCTGGACAGCAGTCCCGGCCTCGACGCTGATGAGATTCGCCGTGTCATGTTTGACAGTGGACAATTGGATAAATATATGCGTGCAGCAGTAAAGGCCGCCGGCATCGAGGAGATCCTGAAATCGTCCACTGACAAGCTGACCAGCTATCAAGCGCTTTCCGATCTGGCACGGAATGACCTGCACTTGATCGAGCGGCACAACGTATCGGAAGATATCTTCCGATACTGCAGTGATCTGGCGGGCGATCATACTGTTTTGACCGCACAGGTTGATCCAGAATATCAGATCACAGGGCTGCGGATCTACGGAAATGTAGTCGATCTTTCAACAGGTGAAGTTGTTGTGCAGCAACAACAGGAACAGAAGAAAGAAAGTGTCACGCCTGTCCGGCAGCAGAAGCCGAAGGAAAGGAAGAAGACCGTGGACATGAACCAATATGAAATCAACTGCAGGCCGGTTGAGATTGAGGGCAGTAAAACAAAGGCGTTTGTAGATGTCCTTATAAATGATGCGATCCAGATAAATGGCATCCGGATCGTTGATGGAAGCAAGGGGCTATTTGTGTCTATGCCCTCCCGGCCGCATCAGATAGAGGGCGATATCACTGAATATCGGGATATTGTTTTCCCAATAACTGCAGCGGCACGCGAATCGTTGAACGCTGCGATCCTTGACTCATATTTCCCAGAGGGTGGCGCGACGTCGCAGACTGTAGGCCAAAAGCCGGATAAGATTACGGCAAATGCCAGAGTGACGCCATATGAAGATCCCAACCGGCCGAACCTGCAAGGACTGGGATCGGTCACGGTCGGTGACTTTGTTATCAACGATATCCAGCTTCTCAAAGGGGAAAATGGCATGTTTCTCAATATGCCGTTTAAGATGCTTGAAGATCCGGAAACCGGCGAAGTGGAATTTGCTAAGGTTGCAACGCTGACGCCTAAGTACATGGGACAGGCGCGGGGCAATATGGTGATGGATTATAAGCATCAGCTTGAAAAAAAAACGGAACCCCCGAGAATAACCGATCAGCTGACAGCAGCTCGGCAGCAGGCAGAACAGGATACGCGCCGACAACAGGAACAACAAATGCAACAAAAGAATGAGGCGAGAACATGAGTAATGGAAATGTAACCGTAACCGGCATTACCCGGCCCATTGATGATTTGGGACGTGTAGTGATTCCAAAAGAATTACGAGACTCGCTGCACTGGCCGGCGAAAGAGCGTGTCGAGATTCTGACTACTGAAATTGATGGCGAGGACGTCGTTGTGCTGCGGAAGTCGGCATCTGATCGCTGCGCATTGTGCGGTCGGCAGAAGGGATTACTCACAATGCCGGGATCTGATAGAAAAATCTGTGCTGCGTGCGCGAAAAGCATAGCATCGGAGTTTATAGCAGCAGAAGCATAGCAATAAAAAACAAGATGAGTGCACCTTGAAAAACACGGGGACAAGCCCGTCATAGTCGGTGTGCCGCTGGACGAGCCTTTACCCCAGTGGCAATAAATAGCCACGGTTCCATACCGTGGCTGAATGAGGGATATCTTATCAGAAAAGCGTTGAAGCGTTATAGCGTTATAACGTTTTAACGCTTAATATTGACAAAACGCTCAAGATGGGTATAATGAAGATAGAAAAAGGGCGCAGCCGGTTGACGGTTAGTCCCAATTATTTGATCAAAGAATTTGACCGCATCATTTGGACGTGAGGGCGGTCATTTTCTTTTGCAAATCTGAAAAATCAGAGCAGCAAAGGCGACAAGAAACGTAAGGAGCTGGAACAGCTCCGAATAAGTAACCATCGCACCACCTCCCCTCGCTGGGATCGGTGGGGCCAACCGCCAACCGTTATTACGGCTGCGCTTGTAGTCAGAATAGCACAAACAGTCGAAAAATTCAATATTGAGAAAGACGGCAGCGCCGACATGAAACTACATCATGTCGGCGCTTTTTGTTTTCAGCAACGGTACACCGACTGTGACGGAAAACCGCGTTTTCATCCGAAGGGAGACTAAAAATTCAACTGTATATGAGGAAATGGATACCGACAGCCATTCATTGCTAATTGTCAAAGCGAAGTATCCAGTGAGGAAATACAATGAGTAAGATTAGAAATTGTTTCTTTTTCTTGATTTTGTCGATAATTGCTGCTTGTTTTGTACTCACAGCTCTCAAGGTTCTTCTTTCCGTGAACGAAACAAGACTAACAGAAGGTGAAGTTTATGATAAGAGCTTTACTGCAGCACATTCTCAAACGCTTATGCTTCCAATGGTACATTCAATCGGAAAAACAACACTTACGACCATGATGCCGTATATCCGAAATTATCCGGATACATATTCTATTTCTATTCGAGACTTTCAAGACGGGGAGTGGATAACAGCAACGTACTATGTTTCTGAAGACGTATATAACGATGTAGAGATCGGAGACATTTTTAAGTACGACGAGGACAGGGATTTAGAAGAAGCTCCATACACACAAGAGAAGCAATAAAAGAGGATAAATTATATTTAAATTCTTTTTTTGGGGATGATAAGCCCCAAGGTTTTGCAGATCAGAAAAAGGAAAGCCCAAAGTAGTCCAACACTTGAAATGAGTTTCGGTAGCAAATTAACATTATGGAGAATTGCAGATGCTTTATCCATGATATCGCTGCTTCCGTAGAGCTTTACAAAAAGCAGACCAAATAGGATTAAATAGCTACCGATACGCATAAGAGCATCCAATAAGAGAGTCATAATGGTAAAATACTCGGCATGCTTAAATGCATAACTGCAAGTCATAGCAATCAATACTAATGGTATAACAGAAAAAAAGGTAATTAAAGAAAATAAGATATTAGGTAAATGTTCAGGAGCAATAAAGGAATCAATAACGTGCAAATCCAAAAGATAAATTGGTGAGTAGGGTATATAGCAAAAAACAACTACAAATACGCAAAATAGAAAAACTTCATATTCAAAGATCGTTTGTTTTTTGATATTGCTCAGAATACTGTCCAACATAAAAAGATACCTCCTGTATTTTCAAAAAATAGTAGATAAGAAGTATATCACATGAAAAATAAAAAGGCAAACACCTGTTCTGTTTTTGCGCATAGATAACAAAATACATATATTTGATGCACCTTGAAAAACACGGGAATATGACCGTCATAGCGGCTGGCCGCTGGGTAGCGACTTCCTCCCGGCGGCGAAAAACTTAAAGTCATAACGTTGCGATGTTTGAACGTCTAAACGTTTTGACAATGTGCGTATAGCATCTTACGTGCAATTTGGAAAAAATACATATGTAGGGAGAAACATAATGGCAAGTCCTTTTTATTGGACTGCGGCTGTGGTATAATAAAAAAATATAAGAAAAGGGGATGACCTGATGAAAACAGCACTTGTTATCTCGGCAAAAGTAATAGGCGGAATTGCAGTGGCATTTATCGGATTCTGTTTGCTGATTCTTAAACTAATCTTATCTGTTGCAGGCATCCAATCGTCTCAGTGGTAAATTAAGAAAACATACGTAAACGAGGAGGATCTATCATGAAAAAGGCTATTATTTCTACTGGTCTTGCACTGGCGTTGATTACAACGGCGGGAGCGGCATCTGCAAAGGCGACGCCATCCACGCATAAGGTATACGTTGATGGAGAGAAAGCAAATGTCGCGGCATACGAGGTAAACGGATACAATTTCTTTAAGCTGCGTGATATCGCGGCGATCCTGAACGGCACGGCTGCACAGTTCGAGGTTACATGGAACGGCGCAGAAAACCGTATTGATCTGACTGACGGCAAGGCATATACAACGGTGGGCGGTGAACTGGAAAAAATTCCGGCCGGAACGCAGACAGCGAACCTTTCTATGGCATTTGTGTATCGGGATGGCCGTCCATCATCCTTGACGGGATTTGAGATCAACGGCAACAACTACTATAAGCTGCGCGATGTGGCCGATGCCTTTGACTTCAATGTAACTTGGGACGGAACAAACCAACGCATTGATGTTATCACCACCGAAAGCTATGATGATGGTGAGGAAACAGACGTGCCAACACCGTCAGAATACAATAGCGAATATAAGAAAGCATACGAGACGCTGGATTACGATGAAGTAAATCCGGATTATCAAGCGCAGGTAGACGCCTTTCCGGGTACACCGGTAACTGTTTCAGTTGAAATCAAGTTCTACGATCTGATAAATAATAAGTTCCTTTACCCGGCAGACATTGAACTGAGGGTTGTTGCAAACCGCGCGAACCAAAGTAATGACTTTGACAACTCGTTTCCTAAAACCACAGCTGTAAAGAAGATCAAGACCGATTCCACTGGTCATGCGACTTTAACGTTCGATATTCCTCAAACCGTATATGAAAAAATGAAGGACAATAAAGCCCAGTTTTACTCGATTGGCGGCACAGATATATACGGACATCATTTCACATATGACGGAAAAACGTACTCTGTCGGCGGTGGTCTGTCCTATTACGAGTGCGAAGCAGGATCGGTGCGAATCCATTGCTTTGAGCGATGATCTAACTTCTTCTGACGTAGTATAGAACAAAACTGAATAGATAATAAAACGCCATCTGGCCTCTTTCAAATGAAGTCAGGTGGCGTTTTTTTGTTTGAATTAGAAGGAGTGTCGTAAAAATGAACATGGAATACCTGCATTGGATCATAACGATCCGAACAAACCTTCCCCGTGGGCCGACCACAATAGCCCATATTGCAAAACAGGCGGGAAATAAGAGATTAACTACAGGCTTTACAGATGGAGGTGGTACGATTGCTTGTAGATTAAGCAGGGCATAAAAAAGCCTAAGAAACCAGAGAAAGGAGTGTTTTGCTTGTCAAAACTCAAGAAAAGCAGTATTTTTCGACGGTTCACAGCGTTTTTCTTGGTAATCTGCAGTCTGATTTCTATGCTGCCTACGGCTATGGCCGCAAATGGCGATGAGAATTTAAAGTTCCGCTATGTATGGCTCATCAGCCAACCGGGTATGTACCTGCGTTTTGAACCGGATGGCAGTGTTTGGATCAGAGACCAAGATCCCGCAATGAACGGCAAAGAATATAGGCTGACACAAGCAACCTATGAGGGTGAAGCCGTTTACATGCTACAGGATGGCCAAGGCCATCCGATGTATACCGATCCGGAAGGGATCGGTTATATTGGCATGGAGACACGGTTCAACAAGGATACGAAGCCGTTTGTCCCAAACTGGCCGGATGCAGACTTTGAATATGAGGATGTTTCGGCACAGCCATTTAGGAAAGATGCCGTGAACGAGGAAAATCAGGATTATACCTATTGGGCCGGCAATATCCGAGGATCATCCAACCAGTGTTTTGTATATGCGGGGCCGGATTCATGGGACAAGTGTACAGAGGATCAACCTTCAACGATCAGTGTTATTCCGTTTGAAAAGACTGATTTCAATACTGATCCAAACGGTGTATCCATCTACTATGCGCAGCTTCGGTTATTGGCATCGGATCTGCAGCCCTTTATCGATCAGGCTGTTTCGTCGGGTAAACCGATTTCAACCGGTAATGGCATTGACTTTACCTTCGGCAACAATACCATGTTTCTCTATAAGTCCACGGAACCGCTGCCTGATCCGGAGCTGAGCGATCAGGGTACAGTCATTTTTGACTTTAACCTGCCCGGTTATCCTGCTACGATCGACTACATGAAAGAAGCTGGTTCGATGGTGTCTGTACCGGGCATCAGCACCCAAGAAGTGCAGGGCGTTACTTTCACCTTCAAGGGCTGGTATGACAGGCCAACAGGTGGCAATAAGCTAACAGCGTCACAGGTTGAAGTCCCACGGGCAGATTATGATATTTACTATGCGCAGTGGGATCTCTATGTACCTAATCCAGACGTGCCTACGGTCGGTGAAGGTGATATGTACGTTGGATACTTTGACTATAATCTCGAAGGAACGGGCGTCACCTCAGTCTATTGTGCTGCGGGTGAATTTACATGGACGGTTACGGTAGATGGCAAATCAAAGACATATACCGCTGTGCTGCCGTTCCAGTTCCCGAAAGACCCGTACCGTACGGGATATCGTTTTCTCGGCTGGGCGACTACTCCGGATGCAACTGCGCCGAACGTCACTAATTCTTGGCTGCCTACCCGGGATAACAATACGGTCTATGGCGTATGGGAAGCAACAAACTATACTTTGACATGGAATGCAAATGGCGGTCAGACAACGACTACCACGCAGCAGAAGTATAACGAGATGATTGTCCCGCCGGCAACTGAGCCGACCCGTGAGGGTTACACTTTCGGCGGCTGGTATCTCGATTCCAACTGTACGGTACCGCTGGCATCGGGGACACAGGTAAAGGGCGACCAAACTTTCTTTGCATCGTGGCTGTCAGAAAAGGTTGTCGTCAATTATTACGACACCCGGCAGGGTACGTCCCTTGTAACCACGCAGGAATATAACTACGGCGACGTGCTCACTCCTCTTGATGCGATGGAGGATACAGATGGTCAGTATTTTATCCGATGGGAAACCAAGGGTGGACAGGAAGCCAATGGTATTGGTAAGCTGACCAGCGCGGTTCTGAACTACCACAGAGGCGGCAACGGCAGCGACGTATCTTCCGACGCTGGCTACTGGGTGCTCGACCTGTATGCCGTATGGGAGGAGCAGACCACAGATTACATCACAACGATCCATTGGAATGACCTGTCTAACAATGATGGATGCCGGCCGCAGAGCATCAAGCTCGGGCTGCTGTCCTCTGTGACTGATCGGGTGGTAGCGGAGCAGACCGTCACCACAACCGATGCGGATGAGCAGACGGTCACTTTCCCGGATCTGCCGATCACAACGGCCGATAGCTCGGTTGAGAAGATCACCTATAAGGTATTCATGATCGGTTATACCGATTCGGACGGTACTTATAGGGAGATCAAAGACACGGCTGCGACCAGTGGTGAGTTGATTGGATCGTCTTCGTCGGATTACGACGATACCACCAGCACGGCTTACCGCTATGCGATCAATACCTATACAACCGGCGCGACGGCAGCGGAGTATTCCGGTACGATCAGCCTTGACCATGATCTGATTACCACGGGTGATGATGTGCAGTTTTCCATTCAGTGGCACGACGACCAGAACCGCGACGGTGTAAGACCGAGTGCTGTAACGCTTGTGTTGTACGCGAATGGCCTCAAGGTTGCGGATCATCCGATGCACAACAGCGGCACAGGTGTTGTCAGCGTGTCCCCGTCTAACTGCGATGTCAGTGAAGATGGAAACGTCTGGACATACACTTTCAAGGACTATCAGAAATATACCGGTGGACAGGCCATTGAGTATACTGTGGCCGTCACAAATGACGATCAGGTAACGACGTTCAATGGCAATGGATACACGACCAAGTATCTCAACAGCATCAATCCTGCTGCTGGCGATGCCAACGGCGCAATCATTTCCCGTGATATTGAGCTGACCAATAAGACGGTCACTGTTCAGTGGAACGATGAAAGCAACCGCGATAATCTGCGGCCTGAGACTATTACTGTAACGCTGACTGCGTACCAGTGGAATAACCAGACCTACCGCTGGGAGAATGTTTTGGTTGGAACCGCTGATATTTCGGGCGGTGCAGATAACGACACTTGGACGCATGAATTTACCGATCTGCCGGTGTATCACGGCGGGCAGCGGATTATCTACAAAGCCGCGATCACGAGCGACCTTAATGCGCATATCCCGGAGGGTGCAAACGGTTATACTTCTACCAGCAATGAGCTGAACATTGTAGTATCGCATAATCGCAATGTTAAGAGCGTAACCGGCACAATCGAATGGGCGGATAAGCAGAACAATGATAAGATCCGTCCGAGCACGATTATCGTTCAGCTCTATGCGGATGGCGTGAAGCTGAATGGTGCGCAGTATGCGCAGCTCCTTAGCGGCGACATGACTGCGGATACTTGGGAGTATACGTTCAATAATCTGCCTGTATACCGTGATGGCGTACAGGGTGAGGAGATCGTATATACCATCTCTGCAGAGGAAGCCGTTGAAGATTCCCTGTATGGCACCTATATCTCTACTGCCAACGGTGAAGAAGAAGAAATTGTCCGCTACACTGCAAGCTACATGGGCGCAGACGGCAAGACAACGGATGACCTGCAGCAGTCCGCTTACCCCTATGTGAAGTTGACGCATGGAACGGATCAAGGTACGGTCAATATCTACGCCAGCTGGCATGACGATCAGAACCGTGACGGCAAACGGCCGAGCAGTATCCAAGTAGACCTGTATAAGCAGGTTGGCGGCGAAAAGACTTTTGTTCAGACTTATACAGTCACAGCCGGCCGGGATAACTCGTGGACGTATACTGTAAGCGGCTTGCCGCTGAACGAGAATGGTCAGGAGATTACCTATCTGGTCGATGTCAACGAGGATTTCCGGCAGCAGCTTGAACAGAGCGGCTATACCTGCACAATGGAGGGCAGCACTGTCCATCTGTACTATACCCCGGCAGTCGGATATGTTACCGGCCATATCAACTGGAATGATAATGGTGATAATGATAACCTGCGGCCGGACAGCGTGACGGCTACCCTGTATGCAAACGGAAAATCCACCGGGCAGACGCTTGAGCTGACCGAGGATAACAGCTGGACGCAGACATGGCAGGACGTTGACAGCTATTATAACGATAATGGCGCGACTGGTACACCGGTAGTTTACACGATTGTTGTTGATGTACCGGATGGCTATACCGTAAGCTACACCCCGGAGAGCACTACGACAATCAACCCGCAGACTATCAATATTGACCTGACGCATGAAACTGACCAGCAAGGGCTTGAGGCAACAATCTTCTGGAATGACAATGGCGATCAGGACGGCAAACGGCCGGACAGCTTGAATATCCAGCTGTATGCCAATGGTGAAAAGGTTGTAGGAAAGACTGCAGATGTTTCCGGAGACGGTGATATCTGGACGACCAGCTTTGCCGGCCTTGACAAGTATCAGGATGGCGAGCTGATCGACTATACGATCCGTCTGAACGATAATACCGGACGCACATATGAGGCACTGACGGCGGGCATGAACCTGTACCTGTCGTATAATGCAGCGACCGCAGATCTTGAGGTGTCCTTCCGCTTTGACGACCGCAATGATGCGGATGGTGTGCGGCCGGATGCCCTGTATCTCAACCTTACTGCAGACGGCGTGCTGATCGACGAAGCAGACTATAAGCGTACCGTAAATTTTGATACGGATGGCGCAACGTGGACGTTCAGTGCATTACCTGTCTACTCCGTTGATGGTACGAAGATCGTCTATAATGCGGAAGTTGAGCTGTCTGCAGATTACGGCGCGACGGATTACACGGTAAAGACCTCTCGTGATGTTGAGCTGTCGGAAACGAACAGCAATAACAACCAAATCATTGTTACCCTATCCCGCAGCAGTGATACCGGCACCGAAACCGGCCATATCTATTGGTTTGACGCGAACAATCAGCGCGGCAATCGTCCGGATAGCCTGACCGTTGTGGTTCGCAGCGACGCCAGCACAGCGGTTGTAGGCACCTATACGATTGATAGCAAGGCCGGCAAGGTAACGGATTCCAGAGGGAATGAGGTTGGCAGCGTAACGGTATCTGAATGGGGTTCGGACGGCTCCTCCTGCTGGACGTACACCATTGAAGGATTGACGCAGAACGCAGTCTATGACGGCGTATCGAACGAAATATTTTATACCGCAACGGCTAATACCACTGGTGTTACATCGTGGTATACGGTTTCTGATGGTATCAGCCTTGATATTGCGCTGACGCACAAAAACTATCTGGATGACGTTGGCTCCAGCACGCAAGATTTCACGGTTACACTGAACTGGATGGACAACGATAATGCGTGGAATTATCGTCCTAACACCAACGGTGTAGATATTGTACTGCTGGCCAACGGTACTGAGTACGATGCAATCCATCTAACACAGACCAATGCGGTCAGCGGCAATAACAATTCGTGGTCATATGTTTTTGAGGATCTTCCGACTTATCTGAACGGCAATGCCGTAGTATGGTCGGTAGAGATTGAAGATGTCATCAAATACACGGAAGCTATTGCAAATCATGATGATTATGCAACGATCACCATGACGCAGAGCTTTGGTATTGACTTCACGACACGATGGAATGATAGCGATGATGATGATGCGGCGCGGCCGGATGAAGTCACTATTGAGATCTATGGAGACGGCACCAAAGCCGGCGAGATTACTCTGACAGGTGACGGAGATATCTGGACAGGCTCTATCACAGATCTCCCGGTATGGCGTACTGTCGGTACAACAATTCCGGTTGCGTATTCCTTCCGATGGACGGATACGACGAATAATGAGTTGATCGACAACTGCTATACTGCGACTCCAACTCGTGACGGCGCGTTGGTAGAAGCGGATTCGTTCTATTGGATCTCTGCAAGCGAGTGGGGATCAATCGACGGCGGTATTGATGCTTTGAATGGCAAGTACGCATGGGAAACTACTCTCACCCGTAATCAGGAGACGCGCGATGTCTATGCCGATATCCTGTGGGATGATGACGGAAACCGTGACGGTCTGCGCCCGGAGAGCATCGAAGTACAGCTGTTGGCCAACGGCACACCTGTTGGCGATCCCGCTACACTGACTGGCGGCAGCACAGATAGCAGCTGGTCGATTAAGTGGGAAGCGCAGAATGTGTATGATGGTGGCCAGCCGATCGTGTACACGGTCGAAGTGGTTGCTGTCCCGGATGGTTATACGGCGACTGCAGATAGCACCGGGTTGAATATCACCCTGACGCATACCCCGAAGAAAACCAGCGTTACCGGCACGGTGAACTGGAACGATGAGAGCGAAGCGCACTATGAGTACAACTCGCTGGGCGAGCTGATCCGGAGCTGGTACGGCATTGAGCGCGTAGACGTGTTCATGCAGCTGCTCATTAACGGCAAACCCTATGGCGATCCTATTGAGATCCCGGCATCCGGTTATGAGCAGGAGGACGGTAAGCTGGCGACCTATGCCTCTTACACATGGAATGATGTTCTGGTTCACGAGAACGAGGGCGAAATCAATGAATACACGATATCCGTGTATTCGCCGGAGCTGGATGCACTGCTGGCCGATGGCTATACGCAATCCTACAATTTCGAGGAGGCGTACAAGCCGGCAACCACAATCCAGCACACCTATTATGATGTACGCGGTACAGTCTGGTATCTCTATGATACGAGCGACGAGTTCCGGCTGGCGAATGTACCGGTGACTGCCTACCTCTACAATGAGGAGGACGATACTTATACGTCTGTCGGCTCGGCTGTGACCAATGAAAATGGTGAATATGAGATCCGCAATATTCCGCAGGGCCTCATCACCGTGCGTGCAACCTATGAGTACGGCGATTATACCTATGCTGGCAGCGTAGGCGTACAGCTCAACCTCTGCGATCAGAATAATGTTGATCTGATTGTAAACCGCGACGCGCAGACGGACAGCGACCTGTACCGTTATTCTGCATCCGGTCACGCATATTACCAGACCGATCGGACGGATGACAGCACTCGCACGGCCGTACCGGAGGGCAGCGTGGTTCTGCTGTATAAGATCACTGATACTGCTGCAGATGCGCAGTATATCGGTATGACCACAACGGATGGCGCAGGCGCATATCATTTCGATTCCCTCGAAAGCGGTACTTATCTGGTGAATGTCGTCTTTAACTATGCGGACGGTACTTACACCTATGATAATAGCGATGCGCAGGCGGATGGCATTACCTTCCGTCTCAACGGCGCGGACACCAGCTGGCCGGATATTGTCAAGCAAGTCAATAAGCAGGTCGCTCCCGGTCCCGACCCCGATCCGGGCGAAAATCCTGATCCGGAGCCTGAGCTACCTGAGCCTTGCGTAGTAGATGGCATGGTCTACTTCTCCGATAACGGACAGCACACTACCGATCCGGTAGAGGGCGTGGATGTCTACATCTATGCAGCCAACAATAATGCTTTGGTCGGACAGGCTGTGACCGGTGCTGACGGCCATTGGAGCACCGAGGGTATTGGTGTAGGCGATTATATCGGCGTGTTCAGTTATGCGGGCAGCACTTCGCGCGTCCTGCATTTCACAGTCTCGGACGATGATTTTACGGCCGGCACCTATACGGCAGCTACGCAGTATTTTGACCGTCAGAGCAATATCAGCACCGCTACGATTCGCGGCGTAGTGCTGGATGAGAACGGCAGCCAGACAAGTGCGCTTGTCCAGATTCTTTCCGAGGGCGGCGACATCATAGATGTAGCCTATACGGACAAGGATGGCTTCTACTCATTCACTGTCCAGAGTGGCCAGACTTATTGTGTTAAGATTGTTTCCGTAGACCGTGAGACTGAATATCTGACAGCTGGTGATCCGGACGATGAATATACGACGCTGGATTACTACACGATCAGCGGCAATTTCTCCATCGACGGCGCGGCACAGAGCGGCGCAACCGTAGTGCTCTACAAGGTAGACGGCGATAATGCAGCTGGTTCTCCCGTCACCGCAACTTTGACCGATGGCAGCGGCGATTACACCCTGCAGGTCATGGAGGCCGGTAACTATCGTGTCACCATGTACCGCGATGGCAAGGCTTATGCAAATCACATGGTATCTGTTGGATATCAGGAGTATGAGCCGATCGTGACCGGTAGTGATGGATCTTACTCCATCAGTGGCAGCGAACCGAACGGCTACGACAGCGGTATCCTGTATGATATCAGCACAAAGATTGTCAAGAAGATTTCCGAATTTGGAGCCGGCAAATCCTATCTGTTTGAAGATCTCCCGGCCGGCACCTATATGTTGGAGCTGGTTCAGGGCGGCACGCTTGCCCGGTATTACATTGATGCACCTGATACGGTTATTGATGTAACTCACTATGTCACGGTATCCGGCAATGTCACCGGCAGTGACGGCAACCCGGTACTGGGTGCAGTTGTCACTCTGTACCGCGATGGTGAGCAGGTTGGCGAACAGACTGTAATCACAAATGGCAGCTACAAATACTTCGACCTCCCTGCAGGCGAGTATACCGTACAGATCGACAAGCCGGTTGTCGGCACAGAGTTGGTCAATAAGACCACCGAGGAGCCGGACAGCTACGGCGCATCCTATCCGGGCGGTATGCCTGATGGGTCGGTATGGAGCTGGAACATGAACGCTGTGACTGTCTCTGGTACTGTAACCGACCAGAAGGGCGAGCCTGTCAAGGGCGCAACCGTAGTGCTCAAGCTGGACAGCGATCCCGAGAAGGCATATGGCGTCATGACCAACGAACATGGTCAGTGGAGCATGGGCGTTATGGATGGCACTTACACTGCTTCTGCAATGCTTGAAGCTGATGCAGACCATATCTATCATGCTACAAACGATGTACCCGTCACTGTATCGGGCGCGGACGTATCCGGCGTAGATCTGACGATCAACCGTTATACGGTATCCGGCAGCGTAGTACGCGACGGTGACGATCAGCCGATCAGTGATGCAGAGGTTAAGATTACCTATCCGGATGGTACCGAAGTTTGGACGGGCAAGAGCGGTGATGACGGTTCCTTTACCGCGCAGCTTTTCCCGGATGATTACAAGGTATCTGTTTCCTATGGGGATCAGGCAGCTAACGCGGATATCACCGTAGATGCTGACAAGGATCTCACGCTGCGCGTTGGCATCCCGATTATCATTTCCGGTACAGTATACGACACCGATGGTCAGGTCGTTTCGGACGGCATTGTCTACTATGACGGCCCGACATCCGGCAGAGTGTATACCAGCGAGGACGGCACCTATTCGATCAGCCTGACCGCTTCCCAGCGCGGCCGTTATGAGCTGTATGCAACGGCAGCTGGCAACACCAGCGATACGGTTACGGTTGACGTACAGACCGATACCACGCAGGATCTCACGCTCAAGGATAACGGCGGTTCGGAGCCTGATCCGGACAGCGACCATATGATTACCGGTGTTGTCGTAGACAATGACGGCAATCGTCTGTCAAATGCACTCGTTACCGTCGTATATGGCGATGATAAGACCAAGACGGTCGAAACTTCGACCAGCGATAACGGCAGCTTCCGTGTGAACGTGCCGGACGGCACTTTCTACCTGTCGGCTGTTTATGAAGCTCCGAATGGCTATTCGTATCAGACCAACGGTGAATCCACTGTCCACGTCAACGGCTCTGATGTTACCGATATCGTGCTGGCGGTGAGCCTGTCTTACGAGGTGCGCGTATCTGTTGTTGATACAGCCGGCACACCGGTAGAGGGTGCGACCGTGACCTATTCCGGTGCAAGCACGGGTGAGGTTGCAACTGGTTCTGACGGAATGGCTATCCTGCAGCTTGCTGGCGGCAAGTACGATTTCAAGGCTACAATCGGCAACCGCGAGAGCGGCAAACAAACTGTCGAGATCAACAAGGCGACCGAAGTCACGCTGACCGTAGGCACAACCGGTATCGAATATGAGCCTCCTATGGTCGAAAGCCATGACAATACGATCAGCGGCTATGTCGTTGATCCGCAGGGCAACATTGTTGCCGGCGCGAATGTAACTCTGCTCAAATGGAACGTGGCCACCGAGGATTGGGATTCCATCAATTCTACGGTGTCCAATAGTGATGGGTACTATGAGTTCACGGGTCTTGAGAATGGCAAATACCGCGTTGATACTTCCTTCACCCAGTCTGGTATCGTGAGCACTGAGGCAGGATCGTATCAGATCATCGGCTATGCGCTGGATGAGGGTGATAACCCGTATGTGAATGCAACGGTCAATCTGTACGATGCTACCGGAAAAACCCTCCTGCAGACGGTCTATACCAGCGAGGATGGATATTACGAGTTCACTAATCTCGAATATGCAGACTATGTTGTTGAGATCATTCCAGAGGGCGACGAAGGTGCATACACGACTACGGAAACCGTTACCGCACAACCGGGCGAGGCAGTAATCGAAGGTACAGTAACGGACGTGAATGGAATGCCTGTTGCTGGCGCAACCGTCGTTGTATCCGGTGAGGGCGGCGACTGGTCGATGACTACGACTGAAAATGGTAAGTACCAATTTGAGGTTCCTGCAGCTGGCGACTATACCGTGACGATCACCTATCCTGATAGTACGGTCGTAGCAACAGACGGCAGCTATCAGCCCGATCCAGACGATCCGACTGCACCGATCCTGAACGCAGATAACTTCACAATCAGCGGTTATGTCCATGATACGGACGGAAATGCAATCAACGGTGCGACTGTCATCCTGCAGAATAAGGATGGCGACCAGATTGACGAAACCACCTCGGACAGCAATGGGTATTATGAATTTACCAATGTGCGGCCGGGACAGTATACGGTCATCGTTATTTCTGGTGAGAACCGTCAGGAATACGAAGTCAACACCGACGATGGCAACGATCCGGATGAGCCAAATCCGCCGGAACCGGAAAAATCTATTACGGTAAGCGGCACGGTCGTGACCGATCATAAGAAACCGTTGTCCGGCGCAACGATCACGGTACACAATCTGGATACCGGTGCAGAAAGCACCTTGACTGCAGACGCAGACGGACGCTTTAATACCGGCGAAATGGATCTCGGCCGTTATGAAATCGTTGCAAGTTATACGCACAAGTATGGTACGAATACATCCGATCCGCTGCATACAACCACATCGCAGAAGGACACTGTACTGGTCATTATCCTGAGCTATGTGGCCGATGTCAACAATGATGGCAACAATGAAACCGTATATGCGGGTCAAGATGATACGTTCGACACCGAAGATGACTTCTATCCGGCCGATACCAACGGTGATGAGGTCAAGGAAAACATTTATGCTGGCAAGGATCAGACACCCGGTACAGCAGATGACTTTTATCCGACCGATCCCGACAAGGACGGCGAGGATGAACAGGTATTCGTTGATGGCGATCGTATTCCCGGCACAGCGGACGACTTTTATCTGAGCGATCCGGATAAGGATGGCGAAAATGAGAAGGTCACAGCTGGTGAGGACGAAACGATCGGCACCAAGGACGATTATTACCACTCTGATCCGAACGGCGATGGCAAGGATGAACAGGTATTTGTCGGTGACGATACCATCCCTGGCACAGCAGATGACTGGTATCGGGGTGATGACGGCAACCCGGTATATCTCGGTGTAACCGTAGTATTCAACGGCAACGGCGGTACTGTAAATGGAAAAGCCAGTGTCTCTTTGGCACGGGACAGCATTACCACATTACCTACGGCATCGCGTGAAAATTACACCTTTGATGGTTGGTACACCGCAGCAAACGGCGGTAATAAACTCTCTCTGAGAGATATTACAGCACTGCAAACCAATACGACCGTATACGCACACTGGACTGATTCCTCTGATGGTAATCAGGGCGGCGGCGGTGGAGGCGGCTCCATCGGCGGCGGTGGCGGTGGTGGCATCGGTGGTGGCGGTACAGAGATTCCCACTGATCCGATTGATCCTGTTACGCCTCCGGAAACAATTCTGACAGATGACCATATCGCATATGTCAGCGGATACGAAGACGGCACAGTCCGCCCCGATGCAGATATCACCCGTGCAGAGGTAGCTATGATCTTCTTCCGTTTGCTCTCGGATGATGCACGCAGCCAGTATGAGACAACGACCGCAAGCTATTCTGATGTAGCTCCGAACGCATGGTACGCAACCGCAGTTGCTACGCTGTCCAATGCCGGCATTTTGTCCGGTTATGAGGACGGCACATTCCGGCCGGATGCCAACATTACCCGTGCGGAATTTGCCACGATTGCAGCGCGCTTCGACACCAACAACACTACCGGTAGCGGTAGCTTTACCGATATTACCGGTCACTGGGCTGAGCAGTATATCAAGCGTGCGTTCACGCTTGGTTGGGTCAATGGCTATTCTGACGGCTCGTTCCGCCCGGATTCGGATATTACCCGCGCCGAAGCAGTAATGCTTATCAACCGCGTACTCGGCCGTGATACCCTGACGGCGGACAGCCTGCTGGATGGCATGATCGAATGGCCGGATAATCCGGCATCCGCATGGTACTATCTGGCGATGCAGGAAGCCACCAATGGCCACGATTGCGAGATGGTAGGCAACGTGGAAATCTGGACGGCATTAAAATAATGCCAATGATAATGGAAAGGAAGTGATGCCATGACAAAAAATGGGGAACCACCTGTTGGCGCAGATGATTCCCCAAAGAAAAAAGGTTTTCGGAAGATCGGAACCCTGACCGATGGCATAAGTTGGGGTTCCGCTTCCACCCTGTTATTGTAGCAAAAATACAAACGCTTGCACAGGGAAATCATATAACTTCCCAAAACAGGAGGAAAAAATATGAAAACAAGTTCATTTAAGCGGATTGCCTCTCTGATTCTGACGGTTGCAATGTTGCTGTCATTCTGTCCTGCAGCTTTGGCAGTAGATGACCCTATGACTGGCACAGGCGATATGTCTGTTGCTGATACTTTGGAGCCGAACAATTCGGATTTGAGTCATCCCAACAGCCAGCAGAGAAACAATGCGTCACCTACGATTTATGAAATAGGCAGCGATGTGACCTACTATGTTGCAAATTCCAAGTCCGATCCTGCCGGCAGCGATATCAAAGGCGATGGCTCTGAGGACAGCCCGTTTCTGACAATCGGCCACGCTATCAAACAGGCACAGGCTAATGATGCCGAAGATCTGCAGATCGTTTTGCTCTCGGATATCGAATCTACTCTTGAGCTGACGTTCGATGATGCAGATATGCCAATCCGCATTACTTCCGCCAGTGGATCAGCTACGATCCAGTTTACCGGTACCAAACCTATCGGCACCGAAAGCGGCTTTATCCGCGCAACGGCCGGTGCACAGCTCACCTTTGATGATGTGACGCTGGCCGGCTCCACTGGGGCATATGATGGCCGTGTTATTTATGTTGCTGATGGTGCTGAGATTACTTTGACCAATACAACTGTTACTGAGGGTCTTGTAAACAGTACCATGACCAATGAAGGTGGCGCGGGTGCAATGGTCGATGATCGCGGCGTATTGCATATCGGCGCCGGTACCGTGTTCGAGGGTAATGAAACGGTTGCCGGTGGCGGTGCGGTGTTTATCAGCAATGGCGGCACAGTTACAATCAGCGATGACGCTGAGATCCGCGATAATAAAGCCCGTCTTGGCGGCGGCATTTATGCCGATACGCAGACCAACGAATATGGCGGTGTGATTATTTCGGATAACGTCTCAATCACTGGCAATGAAGCGTCTGAATACGGCTCGGGCATGTATATCTGTGCGGATGCGAATGCGTCTGTTAATGGTAATGTACAGATTACAGGCAATGAAAAAGGCCGTGAAGCAAATAACGTATACCTGCCTGACAGCGCAACACTGGATATCTCCGGTGCAACCACGGGAGCAAATATCGGTATTTCTGCCGAGCCGGAACAAGCCTACCGTCTGGTGTCATTGCCGGATAGCTATACGATTCAGCCTACTACCAGCGGCGATGAGCAGGGCTGGTCTGATGACTGTGGTACATGGGACATCCGTTATATGGAATATCAGGGAAAACCGGGCCTGTATCTGTATTACAAAACCTTGGATGTGTCCTTTGAGGATGTTACCACGCTGACCAGCATTATCGGCACGGATATCAACGGCGAGACCGTGGACTTTCTGCAGAATGCCGACAGCCTGCCGAGCGTATCTATCTCTGACGGCGTACTGACTGCTGCGGATACCGTTACAAAGAACACGCCGGAAGACGATGATCTGAGCTTTACTTTTGCGGCCGATCCGGATGCTTACCGTATCCCGACCGAAGATGTGCTTTCTGTCATGTCCGGTGGCCAGCCGGTCAAGTTCACCTATTCGCCTGATTTTGAAGCTGGTACGGCAACAATCACTGTTGACGATACGGTTGTCGATACTCTGACCGATACCATCCAGTTTAAGATCTCTGCTGAAAAATATTATGACCTGACGCTGCGCATGGAGGGGCCGCTGTATGCCATGCAGTCCACCATCACGCAGCTTACCCAGTCTGCGCTTGTAGTCAGCGAACAGAGTAAAGATGGTGCTACTGCACACTATAAGCTCACGCTGGGTGGACAGTCGTTGAGCGGTGTCACAATCGAACTGTACGAGGAGGACACCAACGCGATTGGCGGCACGCAGATCACCAATGCAGAGGGCGTAGCCGACTTTACCGGGCTGCTGCCCAACAAGTCCTACTATCCGATTCTGAAATATGAACATACTTTCCGCGTTATCTCGCGCGATTTGGTATCTCTCGACCTGTCTACCCTCGAAGGGCAAACCCTCGCAGAAACCTATACCGCAGATGATGGCGCACAGACTGGCTCTATCAGCTATGATGCTTCGACCGGAAAAGCGTCGATCACTGGCATCACAGCCGATGCCAAAGTGACGTTCTCCGTCGAGCAGTCGGCCGATACGATCACGTTTATTGGCAATGAAGGAGCTGCTACGACCGCGCCGGCTACGCTCTCCATGAGCAGTAAGCAGATGTCGGCAGGAGCATCTACCTATGGCGCACTTGCGACCGCTGATCTGACTGGCTATACGTTTGATGGCTGGTATGATGCTGCAGACGGCGGCAATTTCATTGATTCTGATACCCCGTATCAGACCGGCGTTTCCGCGCGTGTCCTGTATGCACACTGGACTGCCAACACCGATACTGCGTACCAGATCCAGCATTGGGTAGAATACGCTGAGGGCGGTAAAAATGCCGGCTATGAAGATGGCGTAACGCAGACCAAGCAGGACAACGGTATCACCTACTATCTGTACGATACAACGGACTATTCGGACGGTGTATCTGACCAGATCACGGATATCTCTGCGCTGGATCTTAAAACCATGAGCGATGAAGCCCTGACATGGTGGACGCGCGATGGTTTTACGGCTCGTTACCAGCAGGATTGCAAGGTGCTGGCTGACGGCACCGCTGCATTCAGCGTCTACTACGACCGCAATAGTTATGAGATCTCCTTTGACAGCTCCGGAGCCGGCACTGCAGTTTCTCAGGATCGGTTTGATCCTCAACCCGTGAAATTCGGTGCGCTGGTCGGCACGCTGCCGACACCTACTCTCCCCGGCTACCGTTTCGGCGGCTGGTATGAGGGCGACGTACTGTATACCGCAACCTCTGTTTATACGAAAACCGACAACACTGCGCTGACCGCACGCTGGAACTCGGCTGATGATGCAAACTGGGCAATTAAAGTCGCTGTGCAGGATCTCGCGCAGGACGAAAACGGCGAATACTACGGTGCAGATACCTACACCGAGTATAAGACCGTTTACAAGGCCAACGACGGGAGCCTGCTCACCGGCACGGTCGATACTGAGGTATCTTTCAATATCTCCGATATCAATGAACTTACCTTTGAGGGCTTCAAGCCGGTTGGATATGCTGATTCCTACGACCGAAATGGAACCGGCATGACTGAAAGTACCGATACGGCGGTGGTTTATGTTGATCCGACCGATATGTCTACCGAGCTGAACGGCAAGTACAATGAGGCATTCGACGGCGGCATTGTCTGGATCTATTACGACCGCAAAACTGCCCATGTAACCCCTGATCCGGATCAACCGGGCAGCGAGACCGATGGCGGCGATATCATCTACGGCGGAGATTTCACAGGACAGCTCCCGCCTGAGCCGACTCGCCCCGGCTATGATTTTGACGGCTGGGAAGATCCTGACGGCAATCCGGTCGATGAAAAATCACCTGCCGATGACTACGTTGAGGAAGATGGCACGATCATTGTCACCCCCACTTGGGAGGCACGCGACTACCGCTTGACCTATGTTCCGGGTGACAAGGCCACCTTCGTCGCATCTGATGGTAGCAGCGGCATCTCCAACCCAGATGTACCGGGCGGCTACAAGGACAGCCACGATGTTACCTACGATCAGGAAATGGGTCAGATGCCCTCTGCATCCAAGGAGGGCTACGATTTCGACGGCTGGTTCCTCGAAGATAACACGCAAGTTACATCTGATACGGTTGTCACGATTGATAACGTCATCATCAAGAATGACGCTAACAGCTATGAGGATACCCGTCCGCTGTACGCGCATTATACGCCCCACCAGTACACGCTTGTCCTGCAACCGGGCAGCAGTATAACCGGCAATCCCGGTTCGGTTTCGCCTGACCGCGTGACTGTTACTTTCGATCAAGCCATTTCCGGCCTCCCTGTGCCGACCCTGACCGGTTACACATTCGTAGGCTGGGTGCTGGATCTGTCTAATCCCGCAGATACTCGCATTTCCAACGGCGATATCTGGGATACCGTCTATACCAACGGCGCAGAGATCCCCGTATACGCAACGTGGGTACCTAACACCTACAAATACACCTTTAACCTTCACGATGACATCGGCTCGACCAAGGGTTCGCTGATCGACACGACAATCGACCATGTAGACGAAACCTTTGATTCTGTCTACGACGGCATTTTCGCAGTAGAAGCCGTGCGTCCGGGCTACGAATTTGATGGCTGGTCGCTGACCGAGGACGGCGATGTGCTGACTGCTGACGATCTCGTTTTGCTGGCACAGGATACCACCGTATATGCACAGTGGACACCAAAGGAGTATATCGTCCGCTTTGTGATGAAAGGCTCTGCAATGCCCGCCGATTTTGAGGACAATAATCCCGGCGCAACCTATGATGCAGCAACCGATACATGGAACATCAAAGTAAAATTTGATACAACCTATGGCACTCTGCCAGTACCGACCAAAACAGACAGCACATATCATGGTTGGCTGGCAAATGCACCGCACTGGGATACCATTCATGCCGAAGTTATCCTTGATCTGCCGGCTTACACAGACTATAAGGATGAAAGCGGTATTACCCTTACCGCTGTCATGGAGCCGTGGATCACGTTCGATCCCAAGGGCAACACGTTCGACGACGGCACGACTGATCCCAAGAAAGAATTGCAGTCAGATATCGACGAGCTGCCGAATGTCAATAAGCCCGATCATACCTTCAACGGCTGGACCACCGAAGACGATCCGAATACCGTTCTCGAACTCGATGACGTAAAAAATCTGGACGAGCCTACGGTACTCATCCCGAAATTCTCGGCAAACATCACTTTTGTCGGCAACGGCGGTACTGTTAATGGTCAGGAACAGCAGGTCATCGCTTTGTCTGATCTGACTACCCTCCCCTCCGCATCGCGCTCCGGCTACAATCTGGATGGCTGGTACACGGCAGCGGAGGGCGGTACGCAGGTAACGCTTGTGCAATTACAATCGGCCGGTATTCCTACAACTGTCTATGCTCACTGGTCTGAACGCTCCGCTGGCGGCGGTGGCGGCGGTGGTGGTGGCGGTATGCCGTCCTACACGATCACTGTAACCGAGGGCGATGGTGCAACCGCTACACCTAACGGCACTATTAACGTGACAGGCGGCAGCGATAAAACGATTGATATTGCAGTCGATAATGGCTACGTTATCACTGATGTTATCGTAGATGGTGTAAGCGTTGGCGTAGTGGACACATATACGTTCACGGATATCCAAGACGATCATACGCTCGAAATCAAAACTGCAAAGCTGTTGACCGGCGATCATATCTCCTACATCAACGGTTATCCGGATGGCGGCGTACACCCGGAAGCTGAAATCACCCGTGCAGAGGTTTCCGCTATCTTCTTCCGTTTGCTCTCGGATGATGCACGCAGCCAGTATGAAGCAACCAAATCGCATTTTGCCGATGCAAATGCAAATTGGGCATCTGCTGAAATCGCAACCCTGACGGCCGCTGGCATTCTTGAAGGCTATGAAGACGGTACATTCCGACCGGATGCCAGCATCACCCGTGCAGAGTTCGCGGCTATTGCAAGCCGGTTCGATAAACTCGAAGCCGGCAGCAAAACCTTCTCTGATGTTCCGGAAATCCACTGGGCCTATAAAGCGATTTCCTCCGCTGCAGAGAAGGGATGGATCAACGGCTATCCGGACGGCACCTTCCGGCCGGAGAACGCCATTACCCGCGCAGAAGCCGTTACTCTCGCAAATGCTGTCCTGCAGCGCGAATGTGATAAAACCTTTGTGGCAGACCACCTCAGCGAAATTCTGACGTTCAACGATCTCTCTGACGTCCACTGGGCGTATGACGAGATCACGGAGGCGGCAAACGCTCATGATTATGAGTCTGCGAACGGCTCTGAAATGTGGACGGCATTGAAGTAAGGAGGGGTGCAATATGATTGAAAATCCCCGCCTGAAAGACCGACCGCGCCCTGATTTAGAGTCCATCCAAGCGATCCTCAAACAAATCGAGGGTGCGCTGGCGATCCGCCGCCAGAAAGCAGACCGCCGCGCAGAGTACGAAGCGGAAGATCTTGAGCTCCGCCGGTATATCTGCCGGCATGTGCTGGATTACTACGTTCAGATGGATGATGCCTTAGTAGAGTTCTGGTTAGAGTGCATCCGCTATGATGGCAGCTATGATCTCGATATGGAACGTCCAGCCGACTCCCCTACCCCTGATATGCGCGAGCAGCTTTCCGCTGCCCGCGCACAACAGGAAGCTATGCGGCTGACTGATGAAGAAGCGGTAAGGCAACGAACGCAGCAGGAAAGAGAGCGACAGCAGTACGAAATGGAGCGATCTCTATGAAGATCATCACTCCGCGCAGCGCCATTGCCGCAGGTATTGGCAGCTTACTGTTCTTCTATGCTGGGAACCGCCTTACTTCGCTCTATCTGGTGAATACAGCAATCCCACACGAAAATAATCCTCTGTTCCCGTTGAACGAGACCCTGAGCGGAATATGGGCGGCTTTAGCCGCCCAACCGCTCTGGCTCGATCAGTCCAAGACATGTCTCATGGCCGGACTAATCGGTGTCTTTATCTTCCTGCTGGGTTGGCTCTATATGCTTGTCAGCAGCAAACATTTCCGCAGTGGTGAGGAACACGGCTCTGCACGCTGGGGGACAAAGAACGATATCAAACCCATGATGGATACAAAAGATCCGGACAATAATATCATCCTGTCCTCTACGGAACGACTCAGATTTGACGGCAAGACACCGTTCAAATATGACCGGAACAAAAATGTTTTGATTATCGGTGGCTCCGGATGCGGTAAAACGTTCGGCATCATCGAGCCGAATCTACTCCAAATGCACAGTAGCTATATCATTACTGATCCTAAAGGGACGATTTTACCAGAAATAGGCCATGCGTTTAAGGGTTATGAAATCCGCGTCCTTAACACAATGGATTTCAAAAAATCCATGCACTTTAACCCTCTGGCATACATCCACGGGCAAAAAGACATCTTGAAAGTTGTCGATGTCCTGATGAAAAACACCAAGGGTGATGAGCAGAAAAGCGGCGGTGATCCATTCTGGGATAAAGCAGAGAAGCTACTCTATACCGCTCTAATTGCCTATCTCTATTACGAAGCGCCAGCGATAGACCGTAATTTTCCCGTCCTTTCAGACTTGATCGATGCCTGCGGTGCATCTGAAGAAAACGAAAACTATAAATCCCCTGTCGATTACCTTTTCGAAGGACTGGAAAAACGCAAAGGCGCAAATCATTTCGCTGTCAAGCAGTATAAGAAATTCAAGCAAGCGGCAGGCAAAACAATGAAAAGTATTTTGATTTCCTGTGCTGCACGCCTTGCCCCGTTCGATATCGATGAAGTTCGTGAGTGTATGATGGATGATGAATTGGAGTTGGACAAGATTGGTGATCGAAAGACAGCATTGTTCATTATCATCCCGGATACTGATACGACGTTCTCGTTTATTCCGGCAATGCTTTTCTACCAGACATTTAATCTGCTGTGCGAGCACGCAGACAAAGATTGCGGTGGAAAACTGCCGATACCGGTACGATGTATGCTTGACGAGTTCCCAAACATCGGCCGCATTCCCGATTTCGAGCATCTGATATCGACAATCCGCAGTCGGCTGATTTCCGCGACGATCATCCTACAAAGTAAGACACAGATCACCAATGTCTACAAAGATGATGCCGAGACAATCGTTGACTGCTGCGACTCATATGTGTTTCTCGGCGGAAAAAGCACTAAAACAACTGAGGAGCTGGCAAAGATGCTTGGTAAGGAGACCATCGACAACCGCAATTTCAATGAAACACGAGGCCAACAAGGCAGTGTCTCAGTTCAGAATCAACAGCTTGGACGCGATCTTCTTGATCCAGCGGAAATCGGAAAAATCGAACGTACTGACTGCATTGTCCAGATTACGGGCCTGCCTCCGTTTCGATCTCCTAAGTACGATTTGGCCAAGCATCCCCGATTCAAAGATACGGGTATTGCAAATGAACAAAACATGTATGATATTACTTCTGAAATTCAAAAATTCCGAAATATTGATGTCTCTCCTGCTTCTGTGACTACCACCATAGATGTAAGCGAATTGAACAAGTTACAGAAAGCAATGTAACAGAATAGCTTATCTTTCCCCACTGATTCCAGAAAGGGTGGTTTATATTTCAAAGTCTAATCCAAATGCACAAATAAGACCTGTAGATATACACAGCATAAACGCTATCATCCAGCGCGGTAACACTGCAGAGATCCGCGCAAACCGTGATGAAGTTGTTATCTACGAGGTCAAGCGAAAAGTCAGTAAAAGCGTGGCCATGTCCGATGGGACACGGTGACAGTCCATAGGGACTCCTTACACCCAATATTGGGTGTAAGGAGTCCCTTTTTTTGTTTTTGAAAGGAGTTATTTTTTTATGGAAGGTATGTTTTCGACAATGATCAACCTGCTTGGTAAGGGCGTCCTTGCAGCAGGCAGCTTGCTGGCTGTCTGGGGTCTAATCTCAGTTGGTCGTGGTCTGAAAGACAGCAATGGCCCCGGCATCCAAAACGGAGTCATGGAACTAATCGGCGGTGGCCTCATTATTGCTGCAGCCGCAATTATTGGTACAATTACAATTTAATTCGTCTCGCAGTTCACGCCAGCTGCAAATCGCAGCTGGCGTGACAAAGGAGGTCAACGCATGTTCAAAGACGCTGTAAAAGATATGATGGCACAGATTATCGAGGATATTCAGAATCTATCGTTGGACAGCGGGCTTCTTGCCAACATAACAAGGGATGGCGCTTATGCTTCCCTGTGGAGTCATGTAACGGACATTGCAGCCGGCGCATTCCGCACCTTTGCCCTTTTAATACTGGCCATTTTCATGCTTATTGAATTTCTTGAGCTTTCCGACAGGTTTACCACGAATCAACTTCCGGATCTGGTAAAACCCATTGGTCTTCTTATGGTCAAACTCGCACTTTCCGTAACATTTATCAATCAGGCAACAAATATTCTGCTGATCGTTTATAACGGCTTCTTGGATCTGGCACAGCGGGTCTCAGTAAGCAGCACAATTACGATTGCGGCAGATCTCACCTCGTTCAATACGTCCGTTGATGATATGGGACTTGGAACACAAATTGTATGTCTACTTGTCTTGTTTATTGCCCTGTTGGGTACTAAAATCGCATGGGCATTTACACAGATCTTAACGATAGGTCGGTTCATTCAAATCTATATCTATACGGCTTTGGCACCTGCCCCGATTGCTACATTGCCAAATCAAGAATGGGGACAAATCGGAAAAGGTTTCTTGAAATCTTATGTTTCGGTTTGCCTGCAGGGCGTGATACTTGTGCTAATTCTATTTTTCTTCCCAACTATAGCTAATACATTGGTAGAACATATTATACCCGAAGTCAGTGGGTTGGGCGGTGCATTCACCGCATTTGGGAATATCATTGTTCTGGTCGGCGCATTGGTTGTCTCTCTCAAAGGTTCAAAAACACTCGCAGATAAAGTCTGCGGTGCGATGTAATGCTAACGCTTTATCGTTTAGACGTTTTGTCGTTTAAGCATCTAAACATCTTCAAAGGAGGATTTTCTTTTGGCACTATCGACACACATCCCAAAAGAGATCACAGATTACAAAGAGCGAATCGTGGGTGATTTCTCCGGCCGTCAGTTACTATCGCTGACATCGATCATCGGTCTACTCGGAGGCTCTTACTTCCTATTGGTACATCTTTTGCATCTCTCTATGGATGTCTACCCCTATATTGCCGCGCTGCTTTGTGCGCCGGCATTTGCACTTGGTTTTTACCGAAAAAACAACATGCCGTTTGAACAATATCTCAAACTCTTATGGCGCTTTTACTTTGAGAAAAATGAGTTCTGTTGGATCGCAGAACAGGATTTTGATATGGCTCTGCTACCGGAAAGCAAGGAAAGTGAGGATATAGCCCATGCTTTTAACAACAAAAAGAAGAAGTCAGACAAAAACAAACAAGAAGTCCGGCTCCCAAAAAAGAAAAGATCTAAAGCAGCAAGAAAAGAAATACAAAGAGGAATTAAAGCGGCTAAAGCAGAGTACCGAGCAGCAAAGCTCGCTGCAAAAAAAGAAACTGAATAATGTACGTGCGCCGAAAAATGCTATTGACTATATCGGATATCAAAAAATATTTGAAGATGGCATTTGCTTAATTGCACCCGGCGTCTATTCCAAAACAGTCAAGTTTTCAGATGTCAACTATCAGACCGCCCGTGTAGCTGACCAAAAGGATATGTTCTCTCGATACACTGAGGCGCTGAATTTTGCCGATCCTACTATGCCGCTGCAGCTGACGCTTGTAACCCGGCAGGTAGACGAAGATGCTTTCCGCGATAAAATGTTCATGCCACTTGTCGGTGTCGCTGATCCATTGGATAAATACCGCACCGAAATGAATGAAATGTTGGCAAATAAGATTAAAGAAGGCCAGAACAGTGTTATCCGTGAGAAGTATTTCACTTTCACCTGCGAATCCGAAAATCTTGATGAAGCGACCAGCACACTCGCCCGGTTTGAAACGCAGTTTATCAGCTTGTTCAAAACTATTGGTGTTGATGATATGTCAGCTCTTTCGGGTGAGCAGCGGATCAATCTACTGCGGGAAATCACGCGACCAGATTCCCGAGACTATATTTTCCTCGAAGATATAGCCCGCAGTGGCTGGTCAAGCAAATCCTTTGTTGCACCCACATCGTTTGATTTCAAACATGACCGAAAATCTTTTACATTTGGCGATAAATATGGTCAAGTCCTCTATTTCGGCCATCTTCCTACTGAATTGACAGATGAACTTCTGACCGCGCTGTCAGATCTTCCAATCAATATGGTCATCACACTGCATATCCGAAACATCAGTCAAGATCGCGCACTGTCAATGGTCGATACCAAAATCGCCATGATGGAGATGGAAAATACGAAACGCGCCAGAAAGGGTATACAGGAAGGTATCCCTCCGGAAATGATGTATTTACCAGAAACCAAACGCGCACTGGCCGAGGCTAAGGAGTTGTCTATCGACCTTCGGCAGCGGCAGCAACGTTTCTTCGAGGTCACACCGCTTATTTTCACTTATGCGGATACCCCTGAGCAGCTTGCAAAAAACGTGTTTTCGATCAAACAGACAGCGCAAATCAAAACTGTAACTGTCGAAGATATCGACCTGCAGCAACGTGAAGGTTTTAATTCCGTCTTGCCGATCGGCAAGAACCACTTCGGCCGCGAGCGTTGCCGACACCTGACGACTGCCGCCACCGCAATCCTGATCCCGTTTACAACACAGGAACTATTCCAGCAGAATGGTGTATACTACGGCCTCAATGGTATCAGCCACAACCTGATTATGTTTAATCGCCTTTCGTTGCTATCCCCCAACGGATTTATTTTAGGCAAACCCGGTTCCGGTAAGTCTTTTGCCGCCAAGCGCGAGATCATCAGTGTATTGCTCAATGATCCAAATGCGGATGTGCTGATTATTGACCCGGAACGAGAGTATACCGCCCTTGCATCTGGCTTTTCCGGAGAGGTGATCCGCATTTCCCCGGACAGTCCATCGCATCTCAATCCGATGGACATTAACGACAACTATGCGGATGACGATAATCCGGTTTCCCTAAAGGCTGATTTCATTCTGACGATCTGCGACCTCCTTTCCGGCGGCTTGCAGCGCGGACAAAACTCTATTGTTGACCGTGTTGTGCGAATGGCCTACGAAAAATATTATGCTACAAAAGGCGCTATGCCCCCTACGCTCAATGACTTTTATGACATCCTTGTCCAACAGCCAGAGCAGGAGGCTCAAAGCCTTGCCCTCTCCCTTGAGCTATATATCAAAGGCAACCTCAGTGTCTTTGCACATCACACTAACGTCGATACCCAAAACCGCTTTGTTATTTACGATATACGAGATCTCGGCAAGCAGCTTCGCACACTGGGTATGCTTGTCGTACTGGATCAAATCTGGAACCGTGTTACGCAAAACCGATCTCTTGGTAAGCACACCTATATCTACATCGATGAGATACAACTTCTTTTCACCAATGCGTATAGCAGCAACTACTTTTTTGAGTTATGGAGCCGCAGCAGAAAATGGGGTGCAGTTCCAACCGGTATTACACAAAACGTCGAAACACTTCTACTGTCCGATGAGGCACGTCGAATGCTGTCCAACTGCGACTATATTATGATGCTCAATCAGGCAACCAGCGACCGATTGGAACTGGCGAACCTTCTTAGCATCAGTGAACGACAGCTCAATTATGTAACCAATGTCGAAGCCGGTAACGGTCTACTCTTTGCCGGCAAATCTATTATACCGTTTGTCGATAAATTTCCCCGTGATACAGAACTGTACCGTATGATTACAACAAAATTGGAAGAAGTCGTGAAAAATCAGGCGAAAGAAGAAAAAGGTTGAACTCCATGTCTGATGTTAAAATAAAGAACGGTTCGGAAGATCTTATTAAGGACTCCTCTGACCTTGCAAAAAATCGCGTCAACGGTACAGAAGACATCTACACTCAACAGATATCCCGACCGCCTCCCCCTCGCTCCGAAGAATGCACCGGGTCGGCTGTGCCGTCACGTCCGCTGATTTCGACTCCTGACAACAGCCAAATCGTCCATGCAACTGACCAGAGCAACACAGTACGCGCATCCGGATCTGAAATTATTGTGCAGAGCAGCTATCAGGCACAGTCCGAACAGCCTGCGCAAGTTGATCCAAGAGAGCTTCCTCGTCAGGTGCTACATGAAACTGTGACACATGATCGCACCGGTGCGCCTCTTTCCAATCAGTACACTTCTGAACGTCATGTACCCACGGCACAAAACCGCGAATCTGATCCTTCCCCGACAAGTGGCCTCCTCACCGGCGCTGCATCGCTCGCATATGAGAGGGAAACTCCCTCGGAACTGCTGCATGATGCGGATGCGTTGGCTGGGTCAGCTGTGACACCTGTAAATGCTGCTTTTGAGATGGAGGCAGATAGCAGCCGGGGATATATCCGGCCGCGTAAGTCCGGATCGCATCAGGGTGTTGTCAATGCTTGTCACGCGATATTTCAGGGTCAAACAGTCAGAGAGCAAACGGCTATTGGTGCGCGTGAGCTTGTAGCTGGCACCGGCGGCGAAGATGAACCAGACCGTAATGCTGCAATGGTGCAAGGGATGCACCGCACACTGGTTCGCGGCTCTGTAGCTTTATATGGTGCAAACAAGTATCGTATCTCGACCCGCAACCGCATATCTGCCAATATGCAACAGGCTTTTCAGGCTCGAGAAGCTAAACTCGATGCGATCGCCAAGGCCAAAGGCATTGATATTACGTCTGCTTCATATCAAGCTGGAAAACAGCAGCGAAAAGCTGCTGCAGATAAAATCATCAAATCAAAATCCCACTCAGAGGGCCGGCGCACGATGGTATCCTCTGCTGCGTCCAGCCTGATTCGAGATCAGGGCGACCGTATCAAGAACTACGAGGACACTGGTGACAATCTCGCATTAGAGGGCTTAGTGGACGCCAAGGACAGTGCCGTCAATACCTACTATGCTGTTCAAACCACCCGTAGAGCTGCGGCATTCGCGGCTCGGACAGCTGGCCGGGTATCTGCATTTTCTCAGAAGGTCATCGCTCATGTGAAGAATGCGCTCACTCATGTTGGCGGCTTAGCGACTAAAGCTGCGGCTGTAGCGCCAGTCATTTTAGGAGCTGCTGCTATTTTTCTGATTTTAGCTGTTGTCGCATCCCTGATCCCTACTTTCTCTCTTAAAACAGAGGATACTACGCTATCTAAGCTGTATAAATATTGCACAAACCTTGATGCTACTTTTTCGAAGTCCGTCAGCGAGCAACTTAACCGATCAGGATTTTATCGGATCGATTTCTACCAAAACGGAGCGAAGTCCAATGGTACGACTGTATGGTCGACTGAAACTGATTTGGACATGCTGCTGGCGTACTATGACGCAATGTTTGAGGACTACAGTGCGATATCCTCCAATGCTGACGACAGCAACAGCAGCCTTGAAGAAGACATCGGAGGTGCCGCAGAAGACGCGGAAAGTTCTGAGGATAAGCCACCATCTGTCGATGAAGAAAACAGCCCTATCAATGAAGATAATTACAGCAAGGTCAAAAAATACAGCAAAAAACTGTGGAAACAGCTGTACTCACTGTCTGTAGGCACGCATATCGAAACATCAACCAGCCATTATACGGACAGCGATGGAAAACAGCATACATCTACAACACGGCATACGATTCTTGACGTCTACGTCGATACCACATCCCTGATGCAGCTCGCCAATGAAAATGCTCGTCCTGCAGATGCAGATGATGTCATCTATGATGATGTTTTTGATACGCCTTTTGGTTATCTGACCAGCTCACAGCAAGATGTCTATGATGTGCTCTCCGAAGTTGGCACCTACACGGCACTTGAGGATGTAGCCAATCCATTTACCGATCCTGACGCAGACGAGGAAACCACATGGTCGGTCGCCCGACGTTATGGTTACTATATCGATATGCCAGCCGGCAATTATCGGCCGCAGCTCAACAAAGGTTTATACATCAGTGCGCAATCCGGCGATGATGTGTTTGCTGGCTTTGGCGGCGAAGTCAGCGTTTTCGGCAATCAGGTTACGATCGAGACGGATTCCCGCAAGATCATATACGGCAATCTATCTGGAATACAGGTTTCGACCGGCGACACCGTTACCAGCGGCCAGATGCTCGGCAACGTAGGGAACAGCAGCCCCCTCCCCTCCCCTGCACTCTATGTTGAATATGAACGCAATGGCAAGGAACTGAATCCAAGGTTTTTTATCAGCGGATGTATTTCCGGTAGTAGTACCGGTGTCGGCAATGGTGATATCGTGCAAACCGCGCTCTCACAGGTTGGTACCACTGAAACGCCGGTCAATCAGGTCATGTACAATGATTGGTACTATGGCCATCATGTCGGCGGCATCGATTACCCGTGGTGCGCAGCATTTGTGAGCTGGTGTGCCGACCAAAATGGTTATATTGCATCCGGCATCGTTCCGAAGTCTGCATCCTGTTCAGGATACCGTGACTTCTATTCCGTGCGCGGTGAATTTCATCTCGCATCTTCCGGATATGTCCCAAAAGCCGGCGATTTTGTCCTGTTTTCCAGCGGTAGCTATCCGCAAGGCGGCGCACATATCGGCATTGTAATATCATGCGACGGCTCCCGTATTTACACTGTCGAAGGCAACACATCCAACGATCAAGGCTTCAATCCTGACGGCGGCGGTGTCTGGACGAAATCCCATGCTTTTGTTGCCGGCACATCGACCTCTGGTATCTGGGGTTATTGCTCGCCCTCCTATCCGGCGTCGTCGAACAGTCAGCCGCCAGCTGGCGCACAGAAAATCGGCAACTTCCAAATTACACATTACTGTCCCTGTGCGATCTGCAATGGCCGTACTGATGGTTTGACAGCAACCGGCACTAAATTAACACCGGGCCGCACAATCGCAGTTGATCCTTCGCTTATACCCCTTGGAAGCACAGTTTGGATCGAGGGCTACGGCACACGCATAGCCGAGGATACCGGCGGTGCAATTAAGGGCAAACATATTGATATGCTGGTCAGCGGCCATTCCGAAGCCTATGACAAAGGTGTAGTTTATAAAGACGTCTATATTGTGAAGTAGAGGTGATCCTTTTGAATAAGAAAAAAATTATTTTGATAGCTGCAGGTGTCGTATTGCTGGTGGTTCTGGTGTTGATTCTTATCTTCGGCCGGGATCAGTCTGCAGCAAACCCCAATATCCTCGGCGCATGGTACAGCACATCGGCCGACGCGGAAACGCTCACATTTTACGATAATGATACCTGTACCAGTTCCCTTCATTTTTCTGCGGGAACATATGATTTCCCCGATCCAGATCATGTTTCTATTGCCAGCAGCGATGGGACATACACCCTGACACTGACAATCGAGAAAAATGAAAATGACAGCATTACGCGCCTTACATCCACTTCTATCTCATATGTCCGGGATCAGGAAAGCGCAACGCAAGAAGCAGATACGACCTATACGACATCCTATGCCACATATAACGCGCAACAGGCGTTCCCCAAGATCCTACAGGCAGATGCCTGGCATCGTGACAACAGTGAAAATGATGAAACATTGACCTTTGACCCCACTCATGTCGTCCTGAGCTGGGAGGACGGCTCTAAGACTCGTACCGCCACATGGTCATGGATTTACCTTTCCGTCAAGGCCGAACCAGATGGAAAGCCCATAGAGGTGCGTATGCAGCTTACTCCGACCGAAACTGATCTCGCGCTGGATCGGGATACCGGAACAGTCTATCTCTATACGTCTGATGCTGAGAATGGCTTTTATTTTACATCAGACCTGTTCCCCACCTCTGCTGGCCAGCCCGCAGAAAATAAACTGGTGATGTGGAAACAGCCTACGTCAGACGAGACGCTGCAGGCTGCAGACGACAGCAGCACAGAGGGAGAAAACTTCACTTACTCTCCGAACGGATATACAGCTGACTCCTATGCCGCTACTGATGATCCGTTTTCAGATTCTTTTATCGAACCGGAGGCCGGTTCAATCGATCCCGAGACGGATAAGAAGATCAAAACATATTCGCGCGTTATCTCAGGGGATACCTGCACTATCACCTATATTTATGACGATGACACGAAACGGACGGAAACTACCAAACGTGAAATTGCCATCTCTCCTGAGCGCATCAATGTGAATTATGAGGGTGTGACAGAATGACAAATATCGAAAAAATAACGCAGCTGGAAGGAAAGCGACTGCAGTGCGAGGAAAAGGCGAAAAAATATAAGCAACGGGCCGCTGATCTCGCCCAACAGATAGAAAACCTGAAAAGCACCGAAATTCAGCATATGTTAAATCAGGTGGATATGCCGTTTGAGGATGTTCTGAAAATGTTGGCCGAGCTGACTGGCGTATCGATTGAAGCCAGCGTTTCCCAATCCTCTGCTGAGACAAAAAAAGAGAGTCCGAATGCTTAACGGCCAAACATTAAGTCGCTTGGACGTTCAAGCACTTAGATGTTAATAGTGGGGTGGGTTTATGAAACTGATTATTGCAGAAAAAAATTCCGTTGCTGTCGAAATCGGCAAGGCTATTGGCGCAACGAAAAAAGGAAAAATTGATTCTGGTGCAAAGGGCTATGACTACCTCGAGGGAAATGATTATCTGGTGAGCTGGTGTGTTGGGCATTTGATCCGCCTTTGTGATCCTGATGAATATGATCCCAAGTATAAGAGCTGGGACATTGGTCTTCTCCCCATTATCCCCTCCCAGTTTAAGGCCAAAGTTGCGCACGAAACCTATACCCGATATAAAGCTCTGAAAGCCCTTATGGATCGGGATGATGTAACCGAACTGATCTGTGCGACTGACGCTGGGAGAGAGGGTGAACTGATTTTTCGGCTTGTTTATAATCAGGCAAAGTGCAAAAAACCCTTTGCGCGGCTCTGGATCAGCTCTGTTGCGCCTGACAGCATCCGAGCCGGTATGGGTACCCTGCAAGACGGACACGCTTATGATGGCCTTTACAACGCCGCTGTGTGCCGCCAGCGGGCTGATTGGCTGCTCGGTATTAACCTGACACGTCTTTACACCAAGGTATATGATACAAAACTCCGCATCGGCCGCGTCAAGACCCCTACGGTCGCCCTGATCGTGCAGCGGGATCAGGTAATCAAGAACTTTGTCAAACAGCCGTATTACAGCTTAACAGCTGATTTCGGGGATTTTAAGGCGTATGCCAAAATGCAGGATAAGGCTGCAGCGGCTTCGGCTGCAGAGGCAGGCAATGCGGCCAGTGCCGGCACCGTTGTCTCTGTAACAAGAACAGATAAGAAGGATAAGCCTCCTCGGCTTTATGACCTAACCACGCTGCAGCGTGACGCCAACAAACTTTTGGGATATACGGCCAAGCAGACATTAGATCTTGCCCAAACCCTCTATGAAAAAAAGATCACGACATATCCCCGCACGGACAGCTCGTTTCTGACGGCCGATGCCGCGGCCGGCGTCTCTCAAATGCTTCCGCACCTCGACCAAATGTTCCATGATCTTCTGCTCGGCAGCCCGGATATCTGGTTAGGTAATATTGAGTCACTGATAAACGAAGCAAAGGTCAGCGATCATCATGCACTGATTCCGGATTTTAATTATCTGGATAAGTTATCTACAGATGATATCCTCTCGCTTCCTACCGCCGAAAAAAACGTATTTTTCTTGATCCTGTTCAGGCTGATTGCGGCTCTCTCCCCATCCCGGCAGTATCGCTCCACATCGGCACATTTCGATGTTGCAGGTACAGACTATGAGGCATCCGGCATGGAAGAAACTGATCCCGGATTTGCGGCCGTGCAGCGGCAGCTCAAGACATACCTGCAGGTCGACTCAAGCAATGATGGCAGTAACGCCGGAAGCAGCTCTCAGCTGCTTCCTCCTCTGGTAGAGGGTGAAGAGCATCCGGTATCCGTTGCCTGCACGGAAAAATTCACGCAGCCCCCCTCTCCCTACACTGAGGACAGCTTGCTGAAAGCCATGTCTACGGCCGGCCGGGATACTGATGATCCGGCGCTCCGTGAGGCCATGAAAGATAAGGGATTAGGGACGCCGGCAACCCGGGCTGAAATCATCGAGGAAATAAAAAGTAACGGATATGTCACCACATCCGGCCGGAAGCTGCTGCCTACTGATCTCGCGTATGCAATGATCTCTGTTGTAGCAGAGCCTATCAAAAATCCGGAGACCACATCCCAGTGGGAATACCAGCTTTCTTTGATTCAACAGGGCAAAGCCACGCCGAATGATTTCCTCGGTGATGTAATCCAGCAGATGAACGATATTATCGCCGCTGTCAAAACCAGTGCTCCGCGTCCCGTTGCTGGTTCCTTCGACCAGCCATCGATCGGAATATGTCCAAAGTGCGGGAAAAAGGTTTTTGACACGCCTCGGGCTTATTCCTGCGGCGGCGGGCGTGATGGCTGCGGCTTTATCATCTGGAAAACGATCGCCGGGAAATCTATTTTCAGCGCACAGGCTGAAAAACTTATTTCCTCGGGTAAATCCGGGCTTATCAAAGGGTTCAAAGCAAAGTCGGGAAATAGCTTTGATGCCTATTTGGTGCTACGCGATGATAAAACCGTTGGGTTTGAATTTCCGGATCGGAAAAAGAAATAACACGTCCTGCAAAATGTATATGCGATGAGGATACGTGGATGGCGATCGTCATCCACGTTATTTTTCTCAATTCACTCTTAAAAGTGCAACTAAAAATGAATAAATTCAGATTTTTTTAGGGTTCTATGGTATAATAATATAAAGAGTAGCGATCTGAAAGGAGTCCCTATGAACCCAATATTACACACTCTACCGGATACTCGATATAGCGTTAAAACATTCAAACGTTTCAACATCTTAACATTAAGTCTGCATAGAAAGGGGAAAAGGGTTGCCAAATAATTTCGCACCCCGATCATATGAATTACCTATTACTCAACCGTGACCGCCCTGTTTTAGAATTTTCGAGTCAAAGGGACTCATTTGAAGAACCTGTGTTTCAGGAACAAATTTGGCTGTCCGAGTATAGACCCATCGGTTATAAAAATCTAAATACTTTTTTAGAGCGTCGCAAAGCTCCAAAGCACCGTGAGCACATCCGCGTATTGCTACAACAATACGAATGCGATGATATGGAAGGATTCTTACAGGTTACACATGCCCTTTCACTCAACGATACTTTTTGGGTCAAACCGATCAACTCCACATTGACTTGGGATGATGTATCTTTATACTCTAACGAATTTGATGAAGTAATCAGTCAAACCGCATTTGATGGAACTGTTTCTGAAAACCACTTTCCAACTACGTCTCCGGAATTTGGCACTGATGGAATGTCTGCTAAATGCTGGATTCGCGAGGATCGAGAAGTTTTCCTTTATAAAACAGGCAGCAGGCAATTTGAAATTGAGCCTCTTTCTGAATTTTTAGCCACTCAGCTTGCCAGTATTATATGTCCTTCCTTTGTGAGCTACGATCTCGATTTCTACCATCACAGGCTCATCAGTAAATGTTCTCTTTTTACTGATGAAAAAACGGGATTCGCACCTATGAGCAGAATCTTTAGCGAGAAAGTTTCCATTCCCCAGTTGTTTACCTATTTCTCCAATATTGGTTCTGAAAATGATTTTCGCAGAATGTGTGTATTGGATGCCTTGATCTTTAACAAAGATCGTCACTTCGGTAATTTTGGTGTTTTATTCAACAATGAAAACATGGATATTCTTTGCATGGCTCCTGTTTTCGACCACAATCAATGTCTGTTTCCACATGTTGATGATTACCATGTAAGGGATTTAAGCTGGTATGTCAATCAAGATGTTCCGCGTTTAGGTTCCGATTTTAATGTTACTGCAAACGAGTTATTGACACCTGATATAATCTCAGATTTGAAAAATCTTTCAGGTTTTTATTTTACCCAACATCCGCATATTACTGCTCCGCAAAGTCGTCTCGATATGCTAAGTACTTTTGTCAATCGGCAGATAGATAATATCTTAGGACGTATCCCGATCCGTGCAGCATCCAAGATAAATTGTTTTATTTTGGATGAAGAACTTTCACCGGCTCGAATCTCGGATCAGCTCGCAGCCGCGAAAGAGCAGGCAGCTGCGGATCAACTCTCTGATCGGCCTGATCCGGAACGATCAGAAAATACTTCTCGATAACATCTTAACATCAAAACATTTTAACGTTTAAGCATTTTAATATTTTATATGCGCATATATCTACCAATGGAGGACTGTACATGCTAAAAACATATTCGCCTAACGACACATATAACATTCACCTTGTACGAGTTACATTTATGGAAGGGGATTATTCCGGCCACATAGCCTATGAAATGGGTGGAAATTGCCGAGGCGCTGATTTGCTTGATACCGGGTTTATCTATGAAACTTCACAAGAAGACATCGAACAGTATGTCGAAAATGATTGTCTTTTTACTTTCCATGAAGATGGCGAATGGTTTTCTGCTGAACTCAAGAATCCTGCAGGCACCTCTTTTTTTGTAAGCGGCAAAGATGAGGACATGCGCAAGATGATTGTCTGCATGGAAATTGACGGAATACGATAATATATACTAAAAAGAGATGAACAAATGAATATTATAGAATTTATCAAAACCCATAGAGACTATTTTGAAGATTTCATTACCAGAAGCACATACAATTCAAACCGGATTGAGGGAAATACGCTCTCCTACGCGGAAACCTACGCGATCCTTTTTAATGACAATAGCTTCAAAGTAACCGCGCAGCCTCGTGAAATTTACGAGGCTATAAATCATAAATATGCCCTCTCCTATGTGCTGGATCATTGCGGTGATCCTTTGAACCAAGACTTCATAAAGCATATAGGTATCCTCATCAACAAAAATATCGATGAGATCTCGGGTTTCCGCACCGTGCCCGTCTTCATAAGAGGTGCAGAGCATATGCCCCCAGCCCCTAATCAAGTGCCGCTTCTTATGATGCAGTTCGTCTATAACTATGAGAACACTACGTTTGCAAATCCCTATGAGAGAGCTGCGCAAGCTCATATCCAGTTTGAACGTATCCATCCCTTTTCTGATGGGAATGGCCGAACCGGACGGCTCCTCATCAACTATGAGATGCTGCGTAATAATCTGCCTCCCATCGTCATACCTGCAGATAAACGCACAGCTTATTTTAAGCTGCTTGCTGAATGTGACACCGGAAATCTCACGTTGTTTCTTGAAGATCTATGCCAGCAGGAATACTCTCGCCTATTGAACTTCGGATATGAAGTTGGTGAGCCGGCTCGGATATCAGATCAGCTTGCGGCCGCACAGCAGCAGACATCTTCTCAGGTAAATGATATTCCTGAACGGCAGATTGTCAAGGACGATCGATAATGTTTAGACGTTTTGATGTTTAGACATCAAAACAGATGCAGACCAAGTTTCAAAGCATTTAGACGTTATAACATTTATTTTTAGATGACAAAAAGAAAAGAGCCTCGCATGTTTGCGAGGTTCTTTTCCATCCATTCTTCTATACCGGGGAGCCGGAAAGACCCCTATACAAATTTTCTTAAATATGGTATTATTGTAAACAAGGAACGCACCCTTATATGGCTTTGGCCTGATGGCTCTTGGGTGGTAAAACCTAAACATTTATAGACTAATTTATAGAATTTCTTGAGAGTATTTGAACATGCAAAAGAGCCTATAAAACGCCCATTCCACAAAACGGTCGTTTTATAGACTCTTTTCCTATGTCCTATTATAGCAGGCTTTCCAGATAATGCAATACATAATCTGTAATTTAGATGGTCAATATATGTAGTGCGATTCCTATAACTTATCCACACGGTTTGTGGATTATTATTGACAATTACTCTGATTTATGGTATTGTTAGTGCAGTAAAACAAAAAAGAACGAGTCGGTCTTGCCAAACCAACTCGTTCTGGAATAAACAGTATCCGCCATTTGGTGCAGCCAACACCAATATGAGCGGTTAAGATCTGTCTCCACCAGATCACAACAGCGCCAAATGGCGCATACCGTTTATGTACTATTATTATAGCCTTAAAAGTACGGTATGTCAAGAGTTCGGCGTGTTTTGGGATTAAATTTTACCCGTCTGGTGTGTAGAACATCAGACGGTTTTTTTTGTTGATATTTGTCAAATTGGCTAATGGCAGAATAAATTGATCGGAGTAAAGCAATGGCAGCGACGGGGTATACAACTGCATATAACTACGCCTTGCGGGATAGCAGTCTTTCCCTCGCCGCAAAGGGATTGTATCTTGTTATCAATTCATTTATCGGCCTGCCCGATTTCCAACTCACCAAGCGCAGACTGGCGAAGTGCTGCTGCGATAGCTCTTATGGACTGGATCAAGCATGGCACGAGTTAAAAAACAAAGGGTATCTGCGCCATTACTATAGCACGGGTAATAATGGTGCCTTTCGTCATGCCTACGATCTGATGCAGCACCCTTCCGATCCGGTTGTGTTCGATTATTCGCCGGCTCTGTACAGGCCGAATGGGGACTGTAAGATGATAAGCACTGGCAGAGATTTTACCAAGGTTTCAACGGCCATAATTAGGGACAAATCGTTGTCGTTGGCAAGCAAGGCGTTGTTTGCTCTGGTATCTCATCTCATGGATATACCAAATTTCATTCTAAGGCTCGACGGCATCCGATATTTCTGCAAAGAGAAAATAAAGAAATTTACTACTCTCTGGCGTAAGTTCAAGTTGAGCGGTCTTCTCAAACAACATAGATATCCAGCCGGCGAAACCAATAGTTTTACATATTCCTATGATCTATGTCAGCAACCGGATATGGATACCCCATATTTGACAAACCACCATTTTGACGGATCTGTATCATCGGTTGTGACTATTGGGTCATATGTCGGAAAATTAAAGAAACAACTTGATGTGGCTATTGCCACCGCAAAGTCCATTATTCCCCGTAACAGGAAAATGGACAAACCTCGGGCTGTCCGTCGCAAAGAGCGTAAGGAAATTGAGACTGCGATTGGATACGACATGTTACGGCAGTCATACGATCATGTATTGATCGGAGCTGTGGTAACAGCAGTCTACAATCTGACTCATTTTGAAACTATCACTGTGAAGGGGCAGCAGTTAAATCGATGCGAACGTTCTAACGTTATAGCGTCAATCAACGCAGATACAATCGCATGCCTCATGAGAGAGAAGAAGTTAGATCTAACAAAAATCAAAGGTGATCCTGTACCGTATATCCAATCCGTCATTTATGACTACCATCAGAAGCTCATACGACAGGCTCCGGCAACGTCAGATACTACTCTGGCTCACTGGGAGGCCGACTGGCTTGAGAGAGTAAAAAAGCACAACCAAGAAACCGCCCGTGTGCCAGCTGACACAGCCATTTCAGACTGGGAAGCTAAGTGGTTAGATAAGAAGAAAGAGATACGACGCAAAAGATTAGTAGCCGAAGCTGCTGAACGTAATAAGAACGAATAAGACATCCAAAAAGCTGTGATCGAAAAGAGACACGGCTTTTTGTCGTGTCTCTTTTTTTCATTTTTTCGATCTGCTCAATCAATTAGCAAAGTTATATAGCATTTACCTTTTTTCAGGAGGTACTTTGTTTTAGCAATAATGCTAAAAAGGAATTATGGTATTTTTGCCTAATGGAAATAGGGCATGAATAATTAAATTCACCAATTCATTCTTCTTTTAATAATATTCTCATCACTTATACTTCATTCATTATCAATGAAAGAGAGAAAAGCGTTTTAACATTTTGACACTTAAACGTCTTGACTACTGCCAGCAAATCAGCTATAATACAATTAGGAGTTAAAACGTCTAAACGCTTGAATGATAAAGCGTTTGGGTGCTAAAAAGAGGAGGCTATAGCATGAGAAACGTATTTGCATTTGCCAATCAAAAAGGGGGCGTCGCCAAAACTACAACGGTCTGCAGTTTGGCTGCTGGCCTTGTGAGACAGGGATTCAGTGTCTTAGCTATAGACGCCGATCCGCAGGGAAACCTTTCGGATTCTATCGGAGCCGAAAATGAAGAAGCGTATACTTTGTATGAGGTACTAAAAGAAAATATCAAAATTGAAGATGCTATACAGCATACAAAATCGTTCGATATCATTCCAGCTAATATTGTACTCGCTGGTTTCGAGCAAGAGGCTTCTGTCGGTCGAGAGAACAGATTTAGGGAAGTGCTCAGAGAAAACTCGAATGTTACAGAAAAGTATGATTATATACTAATTGACTGTCCTCCATCACTGGGCGTTATTACAGTAAATGCGTTTACTGCAGCGGATTACATTACAATTCCTACAACACCAAGCACATTTTCAGCGAGAGGTATAACGCAGCTTTTTGAAACTTATAAGCGAGTAAAAAAATATACCAATAAAGATGTGAATATCGATGGAATCCTTATTACTCGTTATAGTGGAAGAACTAATATCAGTCGTGATGTCAAGGAAGTGACTGAAAAGTTAGGTGCATATATTGATGCGCCAGTTTATAGAACAACAATCAGAAATGGTGTGTTGGTCGAAGATGCGCAGGCCGAGCAGATGGATATTTTCGAATATTGTGTTGAAAAAAACAAGAGAGAGCGAGACCGCGCCGTAGCCAATGATTATGAGAACTTCGTAAAAGAATTTATCGAAAAGGAAAGAGGTAACTGAAATGCCGAAAAGTGATCGCTTGGATAAAATGTTCAGCAATATCGTAAAAGGGACAACGGAAGAAGAAACCGGAGAAGCGACGCAGCTTGTTACACCGGCAGAGAGCATAAAAAGTAGTGCATCAAAAAAAGAAGAAACTGTTCGTGCAACTATTTATTTGAGAAAGGATCAACATAAGAAGCTAAAGCTCATGGCTGTCGAAAAAGAAGCAGACATTTCAGCACTGGTGAGAACAGCTGTTGATGAATATTTCGAGAATCATTAAAATTGCTGAGTCAATGTGAAAAGGGGAGGTAAAAGATCTATGATGTGGGATAAAGAAAGAATAGCGCAGCTGCAACTGCCTGATCCGTCGGACGCTGATCCTCATCCTCGTTTGCTCTTGGATGGATATGGCGTACATGCTGGGCAGGGATTTATAGCTCTGTTCCCTGATGGGTGGCACGAGATAACCCTTGAAATAAAATGGGAGCAAACCGGTGCTGCTTGCTGGTACATATCTACTCCCGGATTCAAGGACGTGTGTCCTATTGGGTTGTTTGTGAAGTTATGAGAGAATAAGAACTATACTGATTAGAAATGAAATGGGGAAATACAAGTGGCTGTTTCTATATGGGAAGTATTAAAGTCCCTTAAACAAGGCGGATATATAGTAAGCAGTGCGACAACCAATGGCGTTACAAAATATACTCTTTGTGGGCCTAAGAATGAACACGGGTGGCATTCTAAAAATGGAAATCTATCATTAGCAATGTTCAGAAATTTATATCAGACTGGATTGCTGATAGAGAAAAGTCAATCAACCGATAAATACAAAACGATTTATACATACTATTTTATGGATGTAAAATTGCCGGAAGAACATTGAGAAATGGTTGGAATCCAAGGGCATTGATACGGCCGACCTTCGTGACGGTAGTGGAGTTAGCCTTGAAGAATTGGAGTGTGAAAACGATATAATTGATGAGCTGTGCGATCGAATTAAACATTATTAAAAACCATTACACCGCCCGGAAGGGCGGTTTTTTTTGAAAATCGTAAAACGGGCTTGAAAAGGAGCTGCTAAAGCAGTATGATTAGAATACCGCGAAGCGGGGATAACAAGCAAAGCATGTGTGTACACACTCATGCAAAAAGTTCAAAATCGACAAATCTAAAATTTGTGATTTTGAAATTCTTGGGGTAATCCCCAACCCCCTTTTTTGCTTCGGTTAAGTAGGATCAAAAATATTGTTTGCCGGTGTTCGATGGAATACGGTAATAGTTCAATGGGACTGCTCTTTTATAAGAGAAGTCCCATTTTTTTTGGAGATGAGAATATGAGAAAGCGGCCATTACGCATTATTGTACCAGTAACAGCAGAGGAAAAAGAGACTATAACTCAAAACGCTCATGCTGCAGGAACAACAAATGTATCGGCATACGCACGGAAAATGCTGATAGATGGTTATATCATTAGAGCTGATATGAGCGAAATAAAAAAGCTGGCACAAGAACTCGGCTATCTATCCAGAAATATCAACCAGATAGCAAAGCGAGCAAATGAAACAAGAAGCATTTACAAAGATGATATCAAAGATCTGCAGCGTGACTATGCTAGTGTAAAAAATGAAATTCTAAAGTTTCTGCTGAGATCAGGGGAGAAAATAGTTGGCAATCGTTAAAATACATAATATTAAAACTACGCTTGAGAAAGCTGTTGCCTATATAGAAAATCCGGAGAAAACGGAAGATGAGCTTTTAGTGTCGGGCTATAACTGTGATATCCATGCGGCCGCCATCGAGTTTGAAATAACAAAACTAATAGCAGAGCAGGTCAAAGGATCATCATCAAAGAAAGACAATGAAAATTTAGCTCATCATGTAGTACAGTCTTTTGCGCCATATGATAAAGTGACGCCAGCGCAGGCGCATGAAATAGGAAGAAAGTTTGCAGATGAATTTTTGCAAGGAAAGTATGAATATGTAATAGCAACCCATGTTGATAAAGGGCATATTCACAATGTACGCCCGGATAGGGCAATGAGAAAAGCAGTATGAGGTACTGCCCCGTAAGATA
>OFLZ01000183.1_pt1 | contig 58575 bp, 63 predicted proteins | sample 1541321 | NCBI WGS metagenome assembly OFLZ01 (sample SAMN04209223, study PRJEB22552) | human gut metagenome | biome: gut; material: feces | host: Homo sapiens | place: USA: Oklahoma | reverse complement strand
TGGGCTTGTGTAATTCCTATCCTCTCAGCAAATTCATTTGTATCTCGCAAGCTTACCTTTGCTTTAATACCTACTGAGAAATTTTACGCAGCGCTTCAAGCGCGGCGTTATAGTTCGGATGGTTGGTGACCTCCGGAACATATTCCACATAGGCGACCGTCCCATCGTTATCTACCAGGATTACGGCGCGGGCCAGAAGCCCCAGTTCTTCCATCCGGGTTCCGGTGGCCTTTCCAAAGCTGTGATCCCGGTAATCGGACAGGGTCCGCACCTGTTCCACACCTGCCGCGCCGCACCAGCGCGATTGTGCAAAGGGAAGATCCAGACTGACCGCATAGATTTTTACAGCTGGAAATGAGGCGGCAGCCTCATTGAAGCGCCGCACCTCCTGATCACATACACCGGTATCGAGAGAGGGGATGGTGAGAAACACACGCACGCCAGATAAATCCTTTCCGCGCACCAGCTGAAGATTGTTGTCCGTCAGCGTGAAATCGGGCATCGCATCGCCGGGTTGGAGCTGTTTTCCGCAGAGGGTGATTGGGTTTCCTTTGAACGTAACGGTCATTGAGCATTCCTCCTGAATTTCATTGCAATAGAAGCGATGAACGCGAGCGTGCCCTCTTCCGGGAAAAGCTGAGAGACATATTCGTTAATCGGATTTTCTACTTCCATAGCGTTTCGCCCCCTTTCGCCTTAGTATCGGCGAAAGGGAGCGGAAAAATACGGCACTTTCGTTATTGTTTTGGCATTTTGGGCCCTTTCAGGGCAAGTTCAGAGACGCATTAAAGGGCTTAGGAAATATTTCCATGGAAAACCGGAAAAAATTTGGATTCGGAAATTGAAAATGAAGGCCGCGCAAAACCTGCAAAGCAAATGAGAAGCGCCGAACAGATTTTATTTCCCGTATTCCCCATCCGCTATGGAGCGAATCAATCTCCAGCTGTGTCAGCGTCTTCCTTTGTGCGATGGACGGTTCCTCGTGGATGATGAGGGGGAGCGTAGATGGAGGAGAGCTTCAGCGGGCAATTTCCACTGTTCACTATGTTGTGCCATGTGCCTGCCGGCACAAATACTCCATCTTCGCGGCAGAGGTTTTTGCGGGTGTCCATACGCTCTTTGCAGGGTCCCATCATGACGACGGCTTGCCCAGCCTCTACTCGTATGAACTGATCGGTGTCCGGATGTATCTCCACACCGATTTCACCGCAAACCGGGATACACATCAACGTCATCTGTAAATGGCATCTCGTCCATAAAGCCGTGCGGAAGTTCTGATTCCGCTGTGCCCCCGTGCGATATTAACGGCATACGGCTTCGGGCCGTGGTCGGTCTGGTTTGCATGAGCCGTGTTTCGTGCTGTTTGTGCCTGTTTGTAGAAATGTTCCATATGATTCTCCTTTCTCGGTTCTCCATAACAGAATAATGCTGCTTTGTGAGGAGTGGTGCAGCAAAATGGGCCAGCAGGAGACGCCCTGCCGGCCCATTACTGTTTCATTCACTTTTGGGGTGGATGCAGCCCCTTGTTATACATACAGGCTGAGCTGGTTATTCTGGTCGCACAGGCCCAGATAGACCTCTTTCGCAGAACGGTACCCCTGAAGCTCCAGCTGCTTCTGGAGCCACTGCTCGTTAAGCCCCTTTCGATGGAGGTTTTCGCCCATTATTCTACCGTCCATAATCACCTCAGTAAAGATGCATGCGGGCGGCGGCGTCAGGCTGAGATCATCCGGTGTGGCGGGCCGTTGCCCGCTGGTCGGAAGAATGGTCAGCTGGCCATTGTACTCAAATATCGCCGTCTGAATGGCGCTCAGATCGAAATAGCCGGACTGGCGGCACAGAACCAGGAATTCGCTCAGATCCAATCTGGCTTTTTTCATATTTTTCCTGTAGAGCTTCCCGTCGTTCATCAAGATGGTAGGCGTACCATTAATGTATTTGCGTATCCGGGGGAATTTGCTGGTCAGGATACTCAGGCAGACGGCGATCAGTCCATACACAATCATGGCAATGAGCGGCTGAATCGGATTTTCCAGCTCGGTGGCAAACTCTGCGGCAATGGAGCCGATGGTGATCCCGGTGATATAATCGAACAGATCGAGTTGGACGATCTGCTTGTGTCCCATGAGCTTTGCCAGAATAAACAGGACAGCGGCAGATGAGAGGGATGTCAATATGATTTTCAATGGTTCCATAATGTTCACCTCATCCCTCAGTGTTTCACCATATCATCAAAATAAACAGGGAAGAGATGATTCTTTGAAAAATCCATATCTTTTTATTTCCAATTTTGAATAAATAAAAAGTCGGTTATCCGGTAAAACATTGTATTATAAGAGATAAGAGCTGATTTTACCCCTCATGAATGTGATGCGGCAAAATTCGGATACTTCAAATGAGGTGGCCTCTATTCATTGAAAGCGGTCATTCATTATAGACAAACCGCTTGTGTATCTTGAAACATAGAATTGTCAAACTGGCATTTTATTTTTCTTCTGGTAGTGGCAATCACATACTGAACCGCCGCTCGCAAGTGTCTGCTCCCTTGTAAAAACCGTATTCGTCAGTTTTGCCATTCCATAATCATATCTGCATAAGGCAGGAGTTGCTTCTGGAATCCCAAGCTGATTCATCATATGCCAAATACCGCATTGATCAAAAATGGCATCGAAACTTTCCACTGTAGGACCTTCATGCACTTTAAATCTCCATGTATAAGGATTGGATGAAAGCTGACTTTTGGCAGCCATTTTTTCAATGATGTCTGGTACCTTTTGGAATAATAGTTTGTTGATTTTAGGAACATTTTCATTATCATGTTGGTATTCATTGCGTTTTCATAGTAGTCCGCTAGTTTATCAATCGTCGGTTTTTGTTCAAGGCTCATATAAACAGAAGCATACATAGCTGCCGAAACCAGATTAATTAACAAGATGTCATTTTGACCGTATTCCGGTATTCCTTTGAGAATTTCGTAATATTGCCTCTCAGCCTTTTTCATCAGTGCAGCAGGATCATCTACTCCGATCAGAGAGGTATGCTTCTGAAATGTAGGTCTAAACAAAGCCCACATTGCTTTCTCCATAATGCCAATTTTCATAGCTATCACCTTCCAAACTCATATCGATGTCTCAAGAGATGCTCTTTTGAATCCACAGGATTTGCAGAAAAGACGTCTTCGTTATATGCTGCTATCCAAGAGGGCCGATCCATCTGACAAAAGCAGATTTTGGCTCATGCGCCGCGCCCCCTTCCAATCAACTTACGCGCCAGCTTCACAAGCTCATACCACAGCACCGAAGCGGCAGCCAGGCCCAGTACGGCGCAGAATTGCCCAGCGGAGAGAGCCGTCAGTTTTAGAAAGGCGGATAGGGGTGTGTAGAGAATGATGGCCAGCAATGCCAGTGTCCCGACGTTCACCGCCCACATGATGGGGTCCTTCACCAGACGGCGGAAGGATTGCACGGCGAAGTCATGGCCGGAGCTGTTGACCTGCACTAAAAACAGATTTGCCAGCATAATGATGGCAAGGCCCATGGAACGGGCAACCGGAGCGTTGGCCGGGTCTCCCGCTAGCACGGTATAGTATGTGCCAAAGGATGCGGCGAACACGGCCAAGCCTTGGAGAACGCTCTTACCCAGCAAGCTGCCAGTGAGCAGCTTCTCCTTCGGGTCACGAGGAAGCCGGTTCATAATGTCCGTTTCGGCGGGCTGGCGCTCCAGCACGATGGAGCAGGTGGGGTCAATCAAAATTTCCAGCAGGACCACATGGAGTGGCAGGAGCAGCAGCGCTGCGGGCGCGATGCCCAGGAAGGGTGCCAGCAGGGACGCGGCGGCGATAGGAATGTGGATGGTAAAGACATACCCCACCGCCTTGCGGATGTTGTCATAAATGCGTCGCCCATCCTTCACCGTCTCCACGATGGTGGTGAAGTTGTCGTCCATGAGGATGAGATCAGCGGCCTCCCGGCTGACCTCGCTGCCTCGCTTGCCCATTGCGATGCCAATGTCGGCATATTTGAGGGCTGGAGCGTCATTGACGCCGTCGCCGGTCATGGCAACGATTTCGCCATTTTCCTTCAAAGCCCTGACGATCCTCATTTTATGCTCCGGGATCACACGGGAGAAGATGGAGACTGACCTGACTGCTTCCCGTAACTCCTCGTCGGTCATATCATTGAGCTGGTCGCCGGTAATAATATGGTTATTGTTGGAAATGCCAATCTCCTTGGCGATGGCCGAGGCCGTGGTGCCATTGTCACCGGTGATCATGACCACGCGGATACCCGCCCGGTTGCAGACGGCAATATCCTCTTTCACACCCGCGCGGGGAGGGTCGGTCAGGCCCACCAATCCCAGCAGGGTTAACGAACAGTCGGTAATGGAGGCGGGAATGCCGGCTTCGCTCTCTGGTTTGGCCGTGGCGATGGCAATGACCCGCAGGCCCTGCCTGGAGAGCTCGGTGTTTTTTTGCTCCGCCTCGGCCCGCTGTTCATCCGTGAGATTGCAGACGGTGAAGATACGCTCCGGGCTTCCCTTGGCTGCAATGACAATGCCCTCAGGCCGCCGCCAGACGTGGCCCATCATTTTCAGCTCATTGGTGAACGCATATTCGGTGATAAGTTCATTTTCAAACAGGGCTTCTCTGGTGATGCCGTAACGCCCGCAGCAGGCCAGCATGGCCTTTTCCATGGGGTCGTAGGTGTCAGTTTCGCAGCCCAGGCCCATGGTTTCCACTAAGGCGCACTCGTCGCAATCGGCGGCCCAAAGCTCCTGCACCGCCATCTGGTTCATGGTGATGGTACCCGTCTTATCCACGCACAGCACCGATACCGCCCCCAGAGTCTCCACGCTGGGGAGCTTGCGTACCAGAGAGTGCTTTTTTGCCAGCCTCCACGCGCCCATGGATAGGAACACAGTGAGGATAACAGGAAACTCCTCTGGGATCATGGCCATGGCCAGGGTCACGCCGGATAGGATGCTCTCCACCAACCGGTCACTAAAGCCGTGATCGGGGATGTTCAACCAGGTGAATATGCCCACTAGGACGAACAGGATGCCGGCGATGACGGCACAGGTTTTGACCAGATTGCCGGTTTGCCGCTGGAGTGGGGTGGGCTCCTCTCGGGAGGCAGCCACGCCCTGGCCGATCTTGCCGTACTCCGTGTTCTCACCAATTTGATCCACCCGCACAGTGGCGGTCCCTTGCGTCACCAAAGTGCCGGCATAGCAGTAATCCTTCCGCCAATAATCACCGCTGGGTTCGGCGCTTACCTCTGGCACTTTCCACACGCCCTCAGCTTCACCGGTGAGAGAGCTTTCGTCCACACACAGGTCGGCGCATTTCACCACTACGCCATCGGCGGGGATCTTCACGCCTTCGCAGATCAGCATCAGATCGCCGGGAACCAGGTCGACGCTGGCTATGGTTTGTTCCATCCCATCTCGGATAACGGTGATATGGGGTGCGGACAGGTCCTTGAGGGCGTTTAACGTCTTGTCTGTTTTCCACTCTTGGATCGCGTCAATGCTGATGATACCCACCACGAACACCAGCATGATAATGCCATTCCGGGGCTCTCCCAGCAGAAAATAGATGGCCGCCGCTACCAGCAGCAGCAAAAACATGGGTTCGCAAATAATGTGCAGGATCTTGCGGAGAAGGTTTTCCTTCTTTTGTGGGGTCAACTCGTTGAGGCCATATTGCTCCTGGAGCTGCTTGGCCTCAGCGGTGGTGAGGCCCGCTATGCTTTTCGATGTACTTGTCATAAAAGAATCCTCCGTTTTGCCTTTCGGCGCACAAGATTTCTCTTATGGCACTCCATTTTCAAAAGCCAGTTGTCCCGAGATATAAAAAGCACACCTGCGGAACAACTACTGTCCCGCAGATGTGCAAAAGCTCATCCACTGCCGCTCTTTGGGCGGCCCGGCCCCATTCCCATCCGGCTGATGGGAATCGCCTGCTCAGTTTGTACTGTTGATTGCGCATCCGGTGAGGGATGTCATGCAGTGCAAAGAGATTGTATTTCATTATATGGTGGCAAGACCGTTTTGTCAACTTTGACTTCACTTGTTGAGGTAATTGTTCGCTGCGCTTTTCCACAAAAGACAGGGAAGGCTGATTCCGGAAGGCCAGGGTAAAAAATAATTGTTCTGATCGTTTTTCAAATGTTATCAGAACACTCGTTATGGTGCACCGAAAGCGGATAAATCCGAACCCTCAACCTCCGTCAGAGTGATAGCCTTGGAACCGTCCTTATAGTTGAAAGTAAGGATTATCTTGTCCTCATAAAGATACACCTCATTAACGAACGAAGCTGTCAATCAGTCTTTGCCGCTGTTCTCGCTTTGTCACATCAAATTTTCGGAAACGGTAAATGAAGAAAGCAATCTGCTCTCTTGTAGGCATGCGCTTGTGCATTTCCTCCTGCAAAATGCTGATTTCAAGCTGGCTCTTGGTTTCCTCCAACTCGCCCTCCGGCATTTGGGGAGCGTATCGGTCTTTCCAGTCCTCCGGAAGATGCAGATAACCGGATCGTACATTTATGCACAGAAGCTCGTCCTGCCGAAGCTGGCTCACACGGGGGCGGGGCTTTCTGATCTTTGCCACCACAGACGGGCGGCTGGTGTCCAGTCCAAAGTCCGCAGCCAGTCTCTGCGCTGCTTCATAGGCGGACAGGTCGAGCAGCCTTGCCGTAAAATCCACCACATCCCCGGTTGCCCCGCAGCCGAAGCAATAGAAGTAATCCTCATTCAGCTTCATGCTTGGGTGTCTGTCATCGTGGAACGGACAGCAAACCATCTCGGAACGGTTGATTTTTAGCCCATAGTTCTCGACGGCTTATCTGACTGTGACCGCCGCCCTGACAGTTTCAAAAATGTTCATTGCGTAACCTCCTTAATTTTTCTTGATGATTTTTTCATCTGCCTGAATATACGCAGAAAAGCGCTTTCGACTGAAAAATCAGGCACTTCCGCAAAAAGAGAAATACCGCCCCGAAAACTTGCAGAAATGCAAGTTCCGAAACGGCAGTGTTCACACAATGTTGGTCGATATTGTTCCGTAAGTAGAATATAATTTAAGTTACTATGAAGCAGGAGGGAGGATACAGAATGAAATACCTGTCTACATTTGAAGTTGCCGAGAAATGGGGTATCTCTCCACGGAGAGTCGGTATCCTCTGCAACAATGACCGCATACCGGGCGCACAACGGGCAGGAAGCCGCTGGATTATCCCGGAGGACGCTGAAAAACCGACAGATGCCCGCATTAAAAGCGGAAAATATATCAAACAGAAAGCTGACAGAGAGGAGGAAGCGTAATGGCAGATACTTATTTACCTGCGGATGTCCGAAGAAGAATCATTGATGTTATGAAAAACAGCAAGATGACCCAGCGAGAGCTGGCACTTCGGATTGGTGTGAGCGAAAGCACAATCAGCCGCTTCCTCAGCGGTAAGATTGAAAAACTGAGTGAGGAAAGCGTCATCCGCATTGCCAGAGTGTTCAATGTTTCCACAGACTTTATATTGGGTACTACGGTGATACCGGACAGAAAGAATTATGATATTTCAGAACTGAGCTTGTCCGTAGAAGCTGTCAAGAACCTTTATACCGGAAAGGTCAACAACGATGTTGTCAACCGCTTGCTGGAAAATCCCCGCTTTGCCACGCTTACTTATATGATTGCACAGTATCTGGATGATACCCTTGCCGGAGGATATGCCGCACAAAACCAGTTATTCGCCACCGTTGGCTCTCTGCTGTTGGGGCAGAACAAGCCCCCCGGAAGCAGTACAGGCAGCCAGAACCGCCAATGCCCTGAAAGTTCCTGCTTATCAGGCAGACCAGATTACTATCCAAAACACCTTTATGACGGTGGTTAAGGAAATCAAAAAGGAAGCGGGCAGTGATTTAGCCGCAGCCAAGGCAATCAGCAAAGAAGCCACAGAGAAGATGTTTACCGAGCTGACCAAGGGACAGGATATGCAGAATCCGACTATCACGCCGGAAACTGTTGCTGATGCCATCACGGGCAGTGTTTCCGGTGTCGATGGAGTCAATCAGGAAGCTCTGGACAACTAGGCTCTGCTGGGGCTGATGCAGACAATGGTGCTGCCGAAAGATGATGGACAGGATAAAACGAGCAGCTCTGTATTGCGGCGCAGGGCGGCGACAAATGGGCGAAAAACGCCCTCATAGGGAACAATTTGCCGTTCATCCGAAAGACGGCATACGAGATATGAAGCGCACAGCAGGAACTTAACTACGCCCTCGGTATCGAGCTGGACGATTTGGTGCAGGAGGGCTTTCTGGGACTTCTGGACTGTATTGACAGATTCCAACCCGACTCTTGGAACAAGTTCCTGACCTATGCAGCCCCGGCAGTTCATAACGCCATGTTGGACTATATCCGCAGGCAGAATCCGACCTTTGAAGCCAAAAATCTGGACAGCATCATCCGTCTGGATGAAGTGATTAAGGATGAAAACAAGGGACGGCATGAGTTTATAGCCGATTCCAGAGTGCAGAACCCGGAGCAGATTTTCATTGCCAAGGAAACACACGAAGAAATCCATACGGCTCTGCAACGGATTGATGAGCGAGATAAAGCCTACCTCTGGTATCGTTTCGGCTTTGAGGATGATATGGCACATCCCCTGAACGAAACAGCGAAGCATTTTCACTTGTCAGAAAGCAGGGCGAAATTCACGGAGAAGTTGGCTCTGGATAATGTGTGGCTGGAGCTGCCGTGGTGGTTCTAAGCTATTATGGCAGCATGGAAAAACTTACATTAGTTCACCGCAAGGAAACTTATGGCGAAATGCTTGCGAGAACGAGTAACGCCAAAAGGTCTCCTGTGCGAGTATATCTAATATCCATACAGGTAATCTTTCGTCTTCAAACTTTTTACATGCATATTTGTTGAAAAGCGTGCTAAAAATAGTTGCAATTTTTGCTTTTATATGCTATAATATGAACATGCAAAATTGAAAAACTGCGTGCTGAAAGTTGGTGATATTCTTGAGAAAACAAGAAATTGCAAAAGATGTTTTCAATAAAGTCGGAGAAATTGCAAAGACGGCAGACTTTGTTGCCGCCGGCCTAAAAAACTATGATGTTATATCGCTTTGCAATCAAGGATATATAGAACGCATCCGCAACGGATTTTATAGACTATCCAACGGGGAAGAACCGAAAGAAGAATATCTGCTCTCCAAGCTGCTGCCGCAGGGAATTGTTTGTGTAGAGTCTGCTCTGTTCTATTATGGGTACAGCGACTTCGCTCCCCGTGAATGGACAGTTGCTATTCCACGCTCTTTTTCACGAACCATTAAAGCGATGCAGGAAGTTCCGGTGAAAGCATATTATGTCCAAAACGAATTTCATTGCTGCGGTGTGACTTCGGGTAATTTTAATGGCATCACACTCCCCGTCTATGACCGTGAGCGCACAATCTGTGATTGCTTCAAATATCGCACAAAGCTTGACAACGAGATATTCAACAAGGCTATCAATGCCTATGTAGCAGATCCGAAAAAGAATCTCGCTAATCTTTCAAAATATGCAAAAGAAATGGGCGTTTACACAAAACTGATGAATGTAATGGAGGTGCTGCTCAATGGCTGATATTGCTACATCCGTACTTGCAAGACTGAAAAACAAAGCAAAAGAAAGAGGCAGAAGCTATCAACTTTGCCTGCAGCTCTTCTGCCAGGAAGAATTTCTGCGCCGTTTGGAAAAATCCAAGTATGCGGAAAACCTTGTGCTGAAAGGCGGTCTGTTCATTTATTCTGTTACCGACTTTGACAGCCGTGTCACGGTGGACATGGACTTCCTTCTTCGGAGAGTACCCAATACTCCCGAACAGTTGAAACCGGTACTGGAAGAAATCATTTCAACACCTACCGGCAATGATTTTGTTACCTTCGAAATCAAGGATATTGCCCCCATCGTAGCTGCGAAGAAATATGCCGGTATCGGTGCTTCCCTTGTGGCACGAATCAAGAACACAAAAACACCGTTCAGCATTGACTTCGGCGTGGGTGATGTCATCGTGCCGAAACAGGAAAAACGCAGAATCCCGACCCAACTTGATGATTTTGTGGCTCCTACGGTGAATACATACTCTCTTGAAACCACCATTGCCGAAAAGATTGATGCCATCCTCTCCCTTATGGAGTTCTCCAGCCGGATGAAGGATTATTACGACATCTATTACCTTGCAAACAAGTTCGACTTTGACGGCGCTACGCTAACGGAAGCGCTAAAAAAGACCTTCGAGAACCGCAGCCACGCCTTTACTGTAGAACAGTTTGAGCAGGTTATGGCATTTGATGACGACGAGGCGATGCAGAAGAAATGGAAAGCCTTCTGCCGTAAGATTGATACAAAGACCGATGATTACAGCACCGTCCTGCGGACGATAAAAGATTTCCTTACCAAGCCTTTTACGGCAGCGGTAAAAGGTACTGGATTTACTGAGCATTGGTCTGTTTCCGCTGGAAAATGGGAACGCAAATAACTTATAATGCGAGATATTGCAAATAAGAAAGGAAAATTAAAATGACTCGTCACGATATGATAGATAGAATCGGCAAAGATTATCTGACTACATATAGAGGGTGGAGAATATAGTTACATACAAGAGGCCGGAACTCGGGCAGCTCTTGAGAAAGCTGTCGGACATGAGGTTTCCCATTTCAAACTTGATATTCGGTTTGAAAAGGGTGATTTGGTGATTTTGGTTGAAACCAAACAGTCTTTCAAGAAAGCGGATGAAGCGCAACTTGCTGAATATCTTGGCGAGGAAATGGCTTTACACCCGAACAAGAACATTATCTGTATTCTTGCGAATACGAAAAATGACAAGATAAAGATTTGGAAGTCAGCCGTTAGCGATGAAAGCATTTTGAATGACGAAAAAGTCCTTGATACAATAGAACATTATGAAAAATTGTTTTTCGTAAATAAATCTAATGATAGAGAGAAAGTATTAAAAAATACATATGACCTGAATGAACTCTTGCACAAGATGGATATAAAGGAAGATCTGCGGAGCCAATTTGTCGGAACGACTCTTTTGTACATCAAAGATATTATTAAGAAATCAGGCGCAACAAGTATAGATGATTCTCTGTTAACAACATTGAAAAACACTTGGAAAATGATGTCTGCTGATACAATTCGAGCCGCAATCAAAAGCACATTAGATGATTTGTTAGATGGTTCGGATAACAAGTCAAAGAAAATTGAACTACTCCAAAGAAATGTCCTAAATGACCAAAAGGTGAAAAAACTCACTTTGGATCATTGGGTTAAAATCTTAGGAACCATCATCACAGATATATACAAGTATATTGATGCTGATAGTTCGGAGGGACAAGATATTCTAAACTTGTTCTTTATTGCTTTTAATAAGTACACCGGAAAAGCAGATAAGAACCAAGCATTTACCCCTGACCACATTACAGAGTTTATGTGTCGTTTAACTGAAGTTGACAGAAGCAAAGTCGTTTTGGATGCAACTTGTGGCAGTGGCTCCTTTTTGGTCCAAGCAATGGTAAAGGAACTGGCTGATTGCCGTCGAGGAAAGACTGAAGAGGAAGCTAAAAAATTGATGGCAATTGTCAAGCAGAAACATATCTACGGCATCGAAAACGAAGAAAAAGCCTATGGCCTGTCCACTACAAATATGCTTATCCACGGAGATGGAAATAGCAACATTAAGTTTGAGAGTTGCTTTAATTGCAAATCTTTTGTCAAAGAGGCAAATCCGGATATAATTTTGATGAATCTACCTTATAATGCTAAACCGATTGGTATTCCAGAAGCATACAAATCCACTTGGGGTAAAGCAAAAGATGGAAAAGAAGACCCTACAAAAGGTTTCGTATTTATCCATTTTCTGTCGGATGTTATTAAAGAAATGAATGATGTGCGAGAGAAAAAAGGCGAGCCGAGAAAACTGGTTAAATTGGCAGTATTGCTTCCTGTGTCAGCAGCAATCGGAACAAGCACTATTGTTAAGGATGAAAAAATAGCAATGCTTGAGAATATAATACCCTCGAAGCGGTCTTTACTTTACCTAGCATCAGTAAACAAGGGGAAACAGCGTCGCCTAGCAGCCGCAAAGCCACGTTTGATGCGTTCTCGGCCTTCGTCCTGCGGCTTTGTAAACCTGCCCCTGTTCACCAAGGCTATCGTTGAATTTTATAGAAACGGCTCTCATGGTGGCCATCTCCCCAGACAATTCAGTGATTAGGTCGATACTGCTATCAGCTTCGTAAGCAACACAACAGGCACGAACCCTTTCTAACCCGGATAAATCGGAAAAGTTTGGCACTCCCTCAGCGTTTCTGATAAAAATCAAGAAAAGGGAACTGTCGTATAAAGATGGAGGAAATCCTATGAACATAAAAGAAATTGCACATTTAGCAGGTGTTTCCACCTCAACTGTTTCAAAAATAGTCAATCAGAAAGATGAAAGCATCAGCAGCGAAACGCGGGAACGAGTTCTAAAAATTGTAAAAGAATACAACTATACTCCTTATGCCTCTGCTACAGCTTCCCCCGCAAAGACATGGATTCTAGGCATTTTGCTCCGCTCCTCTGTCTCACTGGACTCCACACTGGATGGAATTATTCAGACCGCCCAGTCAAACGGATACAGCACCCTTGTATATAACAGCTACTCCGATATGGAACAGGAGCTAAAAAACATAACCTCATTATGCAAAAACAACGTGGACGGAATCATCTGGGAACCCGTAAGCAAAGAAAGCCTTAAATATATTACCCATTTTAATAATATGAGTATTCCTCTTCTGACCATCGGCCCTAATGGAGGCGATCATTCTCACCTTCTTCCCTATGAGGAAGCAGCCTACCGTATTACGCAGGAATTAATCAACAGAAAACACACCAAAATTGCCTGTGTGCTGAAAGAAGGAAGGCGAACTACGGCATTTCTGAACGGCTACAAAAAATGCCTGTTTGACAATCATATGAAACTAGATCAGGATTTCATTTTTTATGATTTGGACGAATCCCTGATTTATAAAGTAAACACCCGTAGTATCAGCGGAATTATTTCTTCTCATTATCGGAAAGCAATGGAATTCTATCAGCTCATGAATACGCTCAACTACAGGATTCCTGAGGACATTTCCCTCATTTCCTTAAAAAATGACACGATGGAGAGCCTTGCCTTTCCCAATATTTCTGAAATTTCTACTTATACAATTTTAAATGCCGATTTTGGTTCTTATCTGTGCAGTAAACTGATTGCCGAAATCGAAAAACGAAAAGATGAAGTGCAGTCTTTTGTTCAGGAATTCCATTTGGATAATGAAACAACCGTCAGCATTCCATTCAGCCTGGAGGCGCCGAAGATTACAGTTGTCGGCAGTATCAACATCGATACATACCTGAATGTACCGCAGCTTCCTTATAGCGGAAAGACCGTCAGCACTTCCACTTCCTCCACATATCCGGGAGGCAAGGGGATCAACCAGTCCATCGGAGCTGCAAAGCTGGGACATTGCGTGACACTGATTGGAAATGTTGGCTCCGATATCGATTCGGATTACATTTACAAAGCTCTCGATGAATACGGAGTAGAATCGTTCGGCGTAAAAAGATATCATCAGGCTAAAACCGGTAAAGCATATATTTTTGTAGAAGCCAGCGGCCACTCGATGATCTCTATCCTCGCCGGGGCAAACAACACCCTGACTCCGGAAGACATTCAAAAGAGAAAACGCTTCTTCAAGAATACCGGATACTGTCTGATTCAGTCCGAAATCCCGCTGGATACCGTTGCAGAAGCCTGCCGTGTCGCACATGAATACGGCGCTAAAACAATACTAAAGCCTTCCGTATGCGGCCACATCCCGTCTGAAGTGCTTGCACAGGTAGATATTTTGATCCCAAATGAAGACGAACTGAATGAATTATGCCCGGATTATGCCAGTATAGAAGAAAAAACCGCATTCCTGCTGGAATGCGGTATAGAAATCGTAATTGCCACCCTTGGAGAACGGGGCTGCTATGTCCGTTGCGTCAACCTGGACAAGTATTTTCCGGCTGTGCCTTTCCCATCCGTAGATAATACCGGGGCCAGCGATGCGTTTATCAGCGCCCTCGCGTCCTATCTTCTATATGGGTATTCTCTAGAAGAAGCAGTTCAGATTGCCACCTATGCTGCGGGATTCTGCATCTCCCGGGAGGGCGTTGTTCCATCACTGATTGATAGACGCAGCCTGGAGACGTATATCAAGCAGCAGGAGAAGTCATTAATTTAAAATATAAATAGACCGACAGGCATATTCCATATAGAGACATGGGAATGTGCCTGTCATAATTTTCTACGATTCGATTCCCCCAATTTTTGTCGGCGCCAATGATAACATGAAGAAAAACGACGAACAAAAAATAAAGAAAAATGGGGGAGAGGAGGAAAAACTGCTAGACTTCTTGTTGTATCGAAATGTCGGTGCAAAAGGGGAGTCGCAATGGAAGGAACAGAATGGATGGATCTCCGAAGTGACCAGCTCAAAGGAATGATTTTAGGCGTCTAAAATCCAACGAAGGAAGGGGGAGAGTACTTGAAAATAAAAAAATGATGCAGCTTATTGAAGCAATAAGCTGCATCATTACAAGGTTTTTGGCGCGCTGGAAGGGACTCGAACCCCCGACCTTTTGGTTCGTAGCTAAGCAATTCACGCAATATGCAATATAAACTCCGGTCATTTCTCGGCTGTATTTGTGCATACAATACAAATTTATGTGCTCTTGTCTGCATCTGTTGCAGGTGGTTTCCCCTATGGAAACCAGTGCATAGTAGCAGATTTCTGACTGAAGGTGCTCATGCTACTACGGCTAACAGCAGGCTCCCCATTTTGACGGGGAGCCTGTTTTTGTTTTTTAAAATGTTAGGAGGATCATCAAATGAAAAATTCTTATATGGCGCAAAAGTATGAAGAAAACATCAAAGACAACCCCCTCTTTCATAATACGTGGAAGCTATTAAAAAATTTCCGCGATGTGCGCTGGAGTTTAGAACTATCTGTGCAACAGGTTCGCAGGAGCTTTGAAATCGAATATAACTCTTCCATTGATGAATTTCTGGATTCCATCTATCTGGCTGGGGCCGAACTAAATGGGACAGTCATTGAACATCATGCCAAGAGTATTGAGCGATCCAACAAAATGCTGAAATTGGTGGAATCATCTGTAGAACTGTTGCGGGCAAAGCATAAAAACGGTGAAACCTATTATTGGGTCTTGTATTATACTTACCTGTCCCCGCAAGAACCGATTAGTACAATGGACATTATTGAAACGCTGCGCCCGCACCTGAAATTCATCTCCTATCGGACGTATTACCGCTTTCGGGATGAAGCAATTGAAGCTCTCAGCAATGTGCTGTGGGGATTTACGTCTAAGGATTGCAATAATATTCTGGAGCATTTTTTCCCGGAAGGAGATTAGAAAGAAAAAGCCAAAAATGTCCTTGGGATCACTTGTAGATACAAATGATTCCAAGGACATTTTTTATTCGATTAACCAACCATAATCCTGCCGTGCATCCACTATGTAGTCAATCCATACCTCATCATTGACAATATGATAGAACACCAAAGTCCATTTTGGTACATACAGCACTCGATAAGGCCAAGCTGTGATATTAGGATCATCTATAACAGGATACCGTTCTGGCATTTTTCGCAGTGTACGGATTTCGCTGATAACTTGTTTCCGCAGCTTATTAGCGGAAACAGCACTGATCTCTGCCACGAAGCGGACTTGCCTATCCAGCATTTTAAAAGCGTGAGGAGAAATAATGACTTTATACTGCTGTTCCTTTTCCATTCAAAACCTCATCAATGGAAGCCTGAAGCATGGCGTCCACACTTTCAATCGTATAGCCCTGACCGGCCTTAATTTCATTTTCACCGATCAAAAGATCCGACTGTAGTTGTTTCATGCTCTGTTCTCTCTTATAGGCTTCCTCAAAATCCATTAGGAACAAGCCTTTGCCATCCTTTTCCACACTGATACAAAGCGGCTTGCCCGCTTTCTGGCACTTATCATAGACCTCTTGAAAACTGGATACCCTAACCGGTTCCTGGTTCATGCAGACACCTCCTGTCTATGAGAATAAATTAAGTATAACACTATATTTCTTTCTTTGCAATATGTTTCCCGGATACGCAGGAGTTATGTGGAACGGAAAACACCTTCTTGGTTCCGAGAACAATTAAAAATAAAAAGGTTGTGAAAAGATTGTCGATAGATATTGATAGGGTGTTTAAGGAAACTCTAAAGTATCTCAAATGTGCACCGAAAACTAAACGAAAAGAAATAGGTCAGTTCTTTACCTCTATGGAAACAGCAAAGTTTATGGCCTCCATGTTTTCAGATCCACACAAAGAGAATCTATCTATTTTAGATGCTGGTGCAGGTTCAGGAATTTTAACGGCTACTATTGTCAATAGACTCCAAAATAGTGATGTAAAACATATTCAGATTACGTGTTATGAAATCAGTCAGAATATCCTTCCTCTACTGAAAAATACTTTGGCTTATTTAAAGAACTGTTCCGCGATTTCTCTTGATTACAAAATTAGAGAAGAAAACTATATCACTACTCAGTATGATGATTTCAACACCACTTTGTTTGCAAACCCTAATGCGCCGAAATATGATTATATTATAGGCAATCCTCCCTATAAGAAAATATCTAAAAATGCAGTAGAAGCCGTTGCTATGGCGTCTGTTTGTTATGGTGTCCCCAATCTATATTTTCTCTTTGCGACAATGAGCCTTTTTAACTTGGATAAAGACGGAGAGATGATCTATATTATTCCTCGTTCATGGACTTCGGGAGCCTATTTTAAGAATTTTAGGGATTACCTATTGCATGAAGGTATTATAAAACAAATGCATCTATTTGTTAGCCGTAATAAGGTTTTTGAAGCAGAACGTATTCTTCAAGAAACTACTATTATCCGGATCGTAAAATCAGGAGATAGGGATTTTGTGAAAATTACTTCTTCTAATTCAAACAGGGATTTTGAGAACATTAGCACCATAGAAGTACCATATAATCACATCGTTTCCACTTCTAAAACTATCTTTTTGGTTACTAACGACGATGAATTACAAATACTAAAAATTCTTAGTAAGTGGACAAAGACGCTACCCATTTTGGGGCTTAAAATGAGAACTGGTTTAACGGTTAATTACAGAAATATGGAGTATCTGAGGAATGAAGCAAGTGAGGACACTGTGCCATTGTTCTATCCTCAACATATCAAAGATGGTCGTGTCATTTTTCCGCTCCATACGGGTCATGAATATATCACCACTGAGAAATCAGGTTTAATCCAAAAAAATAAGAATTATTTATTTGTCAAAAGATTTACCACAAAGGAGGAGAAGAAACGATTACAGTGTGGTATTTATCTTTCTTCTGATTTTTCAGAATACAGTTCCATAAGCACTCAAAATAAAGTAAACTTTATTGAGACTTTAAACTTTGAAATGTCTAAAGAATTGGTATATGGTCTATATGTCCTATTCAATTCTACAATCTATGATCTTTATTATAGAATTCTAAACGGTTCCACACAGGTCAATTCTACAGAAGTAAATGCTATGCCTGTTCCTACATTGAATGAGATCGAGCGATTAGGCGTTGCATTGCTGGAAAAGAATGATTTGTCTACTTGCGCTTGTGATGAAGTTTTAGAAGTTCTAATAAAACAGTGAGAAAGCCAGGTCGAAGCAGGCATAGAATCGCGGTAGTTTTTAATATTAGAATCTATAATCCATATTTAGCAGATAACTGTACACAACCGATACATACTTGCGATTGCACCGTATATTTCATCGTGATATACTGACTATGCTCAAAGATTATATCCAGTGCAGCAGGCACTCCGTTTTTACGGAGTGCCTGTTTTTTGTACTCAAAAAATTACTAGGAGGTATTCCACTTGAAAGAATTGAAAAAACGAACCCCTCGGTATCACATCAACTGGGGCAAATGCCTATTCGTTGCCTTTATGGTTGTCTGTTTGATTACCGTAATGTCTATGCAGGCTTTCGCGGTTACAGATATGTGGACGAAAGCGACACAAATCATGAAGGATGTTTACGGTAAGATTGTCGCCATTTCAACGATTGCCGCCGTTGTAACCGCTGCAGTCGCATTGTTGTTGATGAACTTTTCCAAAAACAGCCGGACGGTGGATGAAAGCCGTGCATGGCTGAAACGGATCATTATTTCGTGGGCGATTTTGAACGGTTTGGGTTTCATTATGGCATATATCACACCTCTGTTTGCGGGCGGCACATACACAACCCCCTAAAGGCGGCCACGCGCCGCTCCGTATTGGAAGGAGCGTGAAAGATGGGAATTTTAGACGGCGTGGTGGGCTGGATCGCGGAAAAGGTCATGGGCGTGCTGGATTTGATTACTACCTCTGTGCTGGGTGCTTTGGGCTGCAATCTGGACGTATTTGACCGTTACTTTCCAGCTGCGCAAACCATGTACAGCATTTTTGTCGCCTTGGGGATCGGCCTCGTGCTGCTCAACTGGATATGGCAGCTATTCCGAGCCTTTGGTTCCGGGATAGGCTTAGAGGCAGAAGATCCGATTAAACTCAGCCTGCGCTCGGTTCTTTTCATTTTTATCATCTACTATTCGCGCGACATATCCGATATCCTGCTGCAAATCGGCGGCACACCGTATAACTGGATTATGGTATCGGATTTGCCTCCACTGAGTTTCGCCAATTTCAGCAGCGTTGTTACGGTAATCGTAGGCGTCTGCGCCAACGGGGTCGTGGCGATTGTCACCCTTATCCTGGTCTTAATTCTGGCATGGAACTACCTTAAAATGCTGTTTGAAGTGGGAGAACGCTACGTTCTACTGGGGGTGCTGGTGTACACGGCTCCCGTCGCTATTTCCATGGGAGCGTCGCAGACCACATCCGGCATTTTCAAAAGCTGGTGTCATATGCTGGCCGGGCAGATATTCCTACTCGCTATGAATGCCTGGTGCCTGCGTTTGTTTACGTCCATGGTAGGCAGCTTTATAGCTAATCCGCTCGCATTATAAGGAGGTTATTGAGATGCCAAAACGAGCGATCCGAAAAATATGTATTTTAATGTTCTTATTTATCTTCACTTTTTCCTTTGCTTTGCCGGCCTCCGCTATCACCGAAGAAGAAGTGCAAAAACAAGTCGATACGCAGGGACGGGAGGCGGTAACGGGGAATGTTTTTATTTGGTTTTTGTGCGCCGTGGGCTTCCTGAAAGTTTCCCAACGAATGGACAGCCTGTTATCATCATTGGGTATCAGCGTCGGCCATACGGGTGGAAATATGCTGGGGGAAGCGATGATCGCCGCGCGGGCAATAGGAGCCGCTACAGGGCGGCATTTCCATGGCTTTGGCGGCGGTTCTGGCGGTTCGTCCGGTGGCGGAGGCGGTTCCGGCTCTGGCAGTGGGACGGGCTTTTTGTCCGGTGGGCTTGTAGGAGCGGTCGGCAGACAAGTCACCAAAAGCGCAGTCAATGCGGCCACCGGACAGGGAGGCAACCCCCTAACTCGGATGGCGTTCAACTCCTCCTTGGCACAAGGCGGTAATTTTGCCAATGGGATAATCGGCGCGGTTGCGCGTGGGAATATCGCCCATACCGGCAGCATTACCGGGCAGCCAGCAGCTGATGCCGCGTCGTCGTATATGGGCTATACCGACCGGGACAACGCCCCAACCTTTTCGGATGTCGAAATCGGCGGCGGGCGCATCATGGGCACCGAAACTTCTTCGGAACATCCAGGTGGGATTTCATTTGGCTTGTACTCTGTGGATCAGTATATGCCGCCTGACGGGACATATACCACGCAGAAAGCTGTGGACGGGTCGATGTGGTATAAGCAGTACGCGCAGGATAGCGTGGAAAAGACACCTTACATGACAGAAAACGGGCAGATCGGCTATCACGAAAGCATTGTCCAGAAGCTGCCGCCTATCCCCAAGCGAAAGGATAAGGTGTAATGGCTGAAAATCAAAAAGGCCCGTCCGATGCCGTACAAAAAACTGCCAATGCCGCCCATGCCGTGCATGGCGCGGTAAAGGCAGGTAAAGCCGTTGCCGCCGCAGCCAAAGGCGCTGCTGTTGGCGGGCCTTATGGGGCGGTTGCCGGCGCGCTTTGGGAAAATCGCCGGCTGGTACTGAAAATTGTGATCGCCGTGGCATTCATCTTGTTCCTGCCAATCCTCTTTGTGCTTATGCTGCCCTCCATAATCTTCGGCGGGGTGGATATGAGTTCCCCGGAAGTACCGATTTTGAACAACAATACCGCTATTTTGCAAAACGTTACGGAAGCCGACACGGCTATCCGCACGTTGCTACAGGAGGATTACGACACTGTTATAAGCAAAGTGCAAAAGGAAATTGAGAAGTTAGCCGAAGGGACGAAATATGAAGTCGTCGATCCCTTTGATGAACGGTTGCTGTATAACAGTTCATTGGTTATCTCGCAGTATTGCGTTAAAACGAATTATCAGGATATAAGCGTCGCTGATTTTAAGCGTGCGATTAACAGTGCGCGGAGCACCAATCTTTTTAACTATACGCGATCCACCAAGCAGGTGGAAATCACAGTAACCAATGCGGAAGGAAAGCCGGAAACGGTCACAGAAAACGTCATTGTCTTTACAGTGGAATATTATGGCGAAGGCTATTTCCGCGATACGGTGTTTCACCTGACCGATGAACAGCAGCAGTATGCGCAAGAGTACGCGGCTAATTTGGATCTCTTTCTGGATGACCAGTTTGCTGCGGATTCCAATAACACACACCAGTCCATTCCTGGTTGGACACAGGATTCTCCCTTCGACTGGACGGGAGAAGGATTTCATTCTCCTTTTGCCGGAGAGGACTGGCAAAGCCACATCACGTCGCCGTTTGGATACCGGCTTGACCCATTCACCCGGCAACCGTCCGGCCACTCCGGGCTGGATATCGGGATGCCGCGCGGTACGCCAATCCATGCGGCCAAAGACGGCGTTGTGGTGAAAGCTGTGCAGCAGAATACCGGCTATGGGTATCATATTATCTTGAACCATGGCAACGGTTATACCACGCTCTACGGCCATTGTAACGAACTCTTGGTGCGTGAGGGCGATAGGGTGAAGGCCGGAGATGTCATTGCAAAGGTCGGGACAACGGGGCGCAGCACAGGCTATCATTTACACTTTGAAGTCATCAAAGACGGCGAACCGCAAGATCCTTTATCCTTTATCTCTTAAAAATAAGAAGGGCCGGAAGCTATTCCGGCCCTTCTTCGTGGCAAGGCTCTCGGTCTACTCTGGCATTCTCTACAGCGTCAGAATAGCCGGCTCTCCGCTTTTTGCGGCATTCTTTTTTAACCGCATTTTACACTCCTCAAAAAAACGCGGTTTACAAAGCCTGCCACAACGCTGTTAGAATACCACTTTTAAGTAAATCGGTCAATGTTGCTAACTGAGAGGTCATCATTATGTCACATAAAAAAGAAGATGTGGATACCTACATTATCCCACCGAATTTTATCGATGCCGGCACCGTGTTCGGCGGTATGTTCAAGCTGCGGAATGTCATTGAAGCTGGTGTTATCGTAGCGGTAATCGGACTGCCGGTGTTCCGCTTGCCCATATCTCTTACGACAAAAATCATCATTATTTGTGTCACGGCGCTCCCGCTGGCGTTGTTTGCACTGATCGGGATAGCCGGAGAAAGCCTATCCTCCTTCCTGCTCGGCTTTATCCATTTTCAGCACAATAAACGTGTGGTAGGCAACCGTACCGACGCAGCGGAGGCAGAGCCGGAACCGCGCCAAAAACGTAAAAAAGCTCGTAAGGCCCCCAAAGCGTCTGCTGATTTTGCAGAGGAATTTTCCGACGTACCCCCTAAAACCGGGATAGGAGCACATATTCCAGCGGTGGAGATCCCACACAACAGGCGTTCCAATACGGTGGCGGACTATCTGCCTGTAAAAAAGATTGCAAACGGCTGCGTTTACACGAGCGATCACCGGTATGTCCGTATTCTGGAAATCAGCCCGATCAATTTCAGCCTTCGCAGCCAGTTCGAGCAGCGGAACATCATCTATTCCTTTATCGGCTACCTGAAGATCAGCCCTGCCAAGGTGCATATCAAGGTGATTACCAAAAAGGCGGACATCAATCGCCACCTGGAAATTGTACACCAAGAAATGGAGGCCGAAACGGATGAACGCTGCCGGGAACTGCAGCGGGACTATGAGGCGCTGATCCGGCGCATCGGCTCAAAGGAAGCCATTACACGGCGATTCTTTCTCGTCTTTGAGTATGAACCCATTGGACGACGCTATGGAGAGGAAGAAGCGATTGCCTCCTTGGCTACCGCCGTGGCAACAGCCAAAACCTATCTAGCACAATGTGGCAACAATATCATTGAAGCAGCTGAAAACGAAGACGAAGCGGTTGTCAGCCTCCTATATGATATTTTGAATCGGAAAAGCAGTGCCCAAACGCCTTTGTCTAAACGAACACAGGAAGTATTGGCAAAACATTTGACGCAGGATACCGTGAACGGCTCAGAAGAGATTCCGGCGACGGAGTTCTTTGCTCCCCCCACGATAGATTTTACCCATGGGCGCTACATCAAGATGGACAATACCTATTATTCGTATCTGCTGATCCCTTCGACCGGCTATCGCTCTCACGTTTATGCCGGATGGACGGCCCTGTTAGTCAACGCCGGGGAAGGTATTGATCTCGATATTTATCTGCAACGCCAGCCAAAAGAGCAAATCGCCAGAAAACTCGGTCAGCAGCTGCGTATTAACCGGTCAAAGCTGAAAGACGCAAACGATACCAACACGGATTTTGACGATTTGGAAGGAGCGATCCAAAGCGGATACTTCCTAAAAGAAGGACTGGCAGAAAATCAGGATTTTTATTACCTGACGATTTTGGTGACGGTCAGCGGAGATTCCGTACAGGAGCTTGAATGGCGGGTTGCCGAACTAAAAAAGCTGCTGGTCTCGCAGGACTTGGATTGTACTCCCTGCCTTTTCCGGCAGGAGCAAGCCTTTTTGTCCTCCCTCCCGCTGGCGGCACTGGATAAGCATCTGTTTGAGCGGGGGAAGCGGAATGTGCTTACGCTGGGAGCGGCCAGCTGCTATCCCTTTGTGAGTTATGAACTGAGCGATGATAACGGCATCCTGCTCGGCGTGAATCTGCATAACAACTCGCTTGTCATCACTGATATTTTCAACTCCAAAATTTACAAGAATGCGAATATGGCGATTCTGGGTACGAGCGGAGCAGGCAAGAGCTTCACACTGCAGTTGATTTCGTTGCGTATGCGGCGCAAGGGGATACAAGTTTTCATTCTGGCGCCGCTCAAGGGACACGAGTTCTACCGCGCCGCAAAGAACATCGGCGGCGAGATCATCCAAATCTCACCGTCATCCCCGCACTGTATCAATATCATGGAAATCCGTCCGGTGGATACCACCGTCAGTAAGCTGCTGGATGAGACCACCATAGAAAAATCCCTGCTCGCCTCAAAAATCCAGCGGCTGCACATCTTTTTCTCTTTGTTGGTGCCGGATATCAATTACGAGGAAAAACAACTGTTGGACGACGCCTTTATCCGGGTGTACAAGGCCAAAGGGATTACCCACGACAACAGCAGCCTGGTAGACCCCAAGCACCCGGATCGGTTTAAGCCTATGCCGGTTTTAGGTGATTTGTATAAGGTGCTGCTGCAGAGCCCGGCAACGAAGCGTATGGCGAATATCCTAAACCGGTTGGTGAACGGTTCGGCGGCGACCTTCAATCAGCAGACAAATGTGGATCTGAACAGCCGTTATATCGTTCTGGACATATCGGAGTTAACCGGTGATCTTCTCGCAGTAGGAATGTTTATCGGGTTAGACTATGTATGGGACAAGGCAAAAGAAGATAGAACGGTTGAGAAAGCCATATTCATTGATGAAATCTGGCAGCTCCTTGGTTCCAATTCTTCCGAGTCCAATCACCTTGCCGCAGAATTTACGCTGGAAATCTTTAAAGTGATCCGGGGCTACGGCGGAGCGGCCATCTGCGCCAGTCAGGATATCAGTGACTTTTTCGCTTTGGACGATGGAAAATTTGGCCGCGGCATCATCAATAACGCTCGTACCAAAATCATTCTCAACATGGAGGATGATGAAGCACGGCGTGTGCAAAGTATCCTTCACCTATCCGAAACAGAGACCATGGCGATCACGCATTTTGAACGGGGCAGCGGCCTCATTAGCTCGAATAACAACAACATCACCGTAGAATTCAAAGCCAGCGATCTCGAAAAAGAACTGATTACCACTGACCGCTCGGAGCTGCAAGCCATTCTGCGGCGCAAACAGCACCAAGAAAATCATGCGTATTAACGCATATGTACGCACAGCGCCGGTTGCGGCGCTATTTTGTTATACGCATAAGGAGGCCAATACGTTTATGATAACCCGCGATATGATTTATTCCCACGAGGCGGCAGATTTGCTGCGCACCCTGTCGCTTTACAAAACCCTGTTGGAAAAACAGGTCTACCGGATGTTCCCCGATAAGAAACAGCAGGCTATTCATACGTTGGTGGAGCGATATATCAAAGATGGCCGCATATTCCGTGACCAACGCCGACGGCTGCTTTCCGCCTCACCGGAGCCGGAGTTAGATATAGGGACGATAAAAGCATTTTGGGTTTTGCTGGATTTCTTGGACGAAACAGAATACCACTCAGCCGGCGATTTCCCGATAAAGTTATTTTTCTTTTCAAAGGCTGAAATGTATGAAGTGATTTACGCCCAACCAGAGCAAGAGGCGTTGATTTCTCAGGCACTCACGAATAAGGCCGACGACGAGGGTAAAAAAATTATTGTCGTGGAATCTCTAAAACAAATCTCCAACATATCCTGTTCCAATGTCAGCGGATATTGCTTAGTAGACGAACAGGGAACAACACACTACTTCAAAGAAAAGGATCTGTGTGAAAATGGATGAACAACTTTATGCTGCCCGTCTCCGGGAGATACAGCAAGAAATTCTACAACTAAATAATGCAACTTACGCAATGGCGGCTTACGATAAGCAGCGGTATCCCGATAATTTTCTGGAAATCAGCCTGGATACCGCTGTGCGGGCGGAGCGGATCGCCTGCAAAATGCGGCATCTGATTGGTGCCTACGGCACCGTAAAACCGTCCGCCCTAATGGGACAGGCGGTTGACGCCCAAGGAATTACGATTCAAGAGGATGAAGCAAACGGTACGGTGGTAATCTCTATCCCGCGTCTGCTCCCGCGCTGGAAAAAGAACCGCAGCGGGGAGTTTTTAAACCGTCCCCTGCAATATGCCTTGGAGCAGTATTGCAGGGAACATCCCATACGGAAGTACGACGTCTGCGCGGTCTGCTTTGTCCACATCTACGACCAGCAGCTTTCGCTAGGCCGGATTCGGGATTATGACAATCTGCAAATGAAGCACGTTTTGGATACGATAGCCACCTATCTCATGCTGGATGACAACGGCCTTTTATGTGATGTGTACCACTCGTCAATCTACGGCGAAACGGATTGCACACGCATTTATGTGATGCCGCAACCGCGGCTTCCGGACTTCATCTCAGAACTTAAAATCTACCCGGAATCCATATCCAATTTGCGCACATAATGCAATGAAAAATTGGATATGGAAATTCATCTCGCAAAACCGCTTAAAATCAGCGTTTTCACGCCCTTTCCATGTCAAAAACATGTCAAAAATCTGCCCAAGTACATAACCCTATGGCAGATTTTGAGGAGAAGCCTATGCCTGTATTCGATTCAAAATCCGATATGCTGCTGCAGCTTATCGCCCTCTGCGGTGAGCTTCCCATAACGGAAATCCGGCGCCTGCCGATGACAACAGCTTATCGGTATAAGGTGGTGGGAGCACTCCGACAACAGCGTTGGATACGCCAGTACGTCAAAGACGACATTCGTGCTTACCGTTTAACAGCGGCCGGGAGAAACCACCTGCTGCAGCAGAACCCGGAGCGATTTGCCTTTTTAAAGGACGCGGGCCTGGAAGTCAATATGTATCGCAGCCAGATCAATCGGCGTCTACGGCTGCACACGGCGGCACAGGTCTACACCACCATGATATTGGCGGGCTTCTCCATATTTGCAGATGAAAAAACCTTATTGTTTCAATATCGGCAGGATGCCGGCAATCGAATTGCCTATTACAACTCCAGCGAAACCAAAGATTTGGGTATTGAAGGTATCAAAGTACGCAGTTCCCGTGCAACTGGTGTCCTGTTGGGGCCGGGCAGGATATTGCTGGTGTATAACACCGGGCAAACGCTCATGAAATGGGAAAGTCAAACAGAACTACGTTTGTACGCTCTGATCGAATCCAAACTGTGCCGGGAGAACAGTGTATACGAGGATGACGATTTAGGAGGTCTAATGTTGGGAAACAGCATGGACATGGCTTATGAACTCCTGACAAACTCAGGAAGAAACAAGCGCAACAGCTTCCAACTGCGCGATACGTTCCCGCGCTTTTATTATTGCCCCAGCACAACACAGGGCATTCAGCAGTTGCGATGCACCCTGCGCCCCGATGTGATGGCGGATCTGCGAGCCCTTCTGTTATCGGATCTTTTGCCACCCGCTCCCGACGCAATCATGGAGCAAGACGCGGTAGACGCACAGGGCCGTCCTGTGTTGTTGGCTTTAGACTTTGACATGGCGCGGATTAAGCGATACCACGATGCCTGCGAAATGTTCCAGATTCAAGGACATCTTTGCTGTTATGATTTTCAGGCGGCTGTTTTAGAAAAATATATGGCAGGCACTCATGCGGTCATAGAATCGGTCAGCCTGGAAAAAGTGATAAGGAGGTACAACCTAATGTGAAAAGAAAGCATACTCTACTCTTGGTGTTATCCCCTCTGCTGCTCTTTATCCTGCTGTATGGGGGCGGCTATATTGCGCAGTTTATCTACAATTACGATACATGGCAGCAAACCGGCGCTACGCCGGGGGATGGAACCGCCCCGGCCTTCCCGTCCCTCGACATAGGCGACTGTTTCGCCGCTGTTGTGAAAATCCCGTATGGTTTATACGGTACTTTTATTTTTCTCATTCTGATCGGCCTGTTGATCCTCCTCGTCATGCGCATGGGATTAAGCGGCGGAGGCACGAAAGATCACGAACGCAACCTCACCTATTCCAACGAGGGCACATATGGGACGGCAGGCTTCATGACAGAGCAAGAGATGCAAGACGTCTTGGAGGTCGTATCCGACATTAAAAAAAGTGACGGCATTATTCTCGGACAGTATGAGGGGAAGGTCGTATGCCTCCCCCGCGATACCAGATTCAATCGAAATTTTGCTGTTTACGGCTCCAGCGGCAGTCAAAAATCCAGGGCCTTTGTCCGAAATGTGGTTTTTCAGTCCGTCAGGCGGGGAGATTCCCTGATTCTCACAGACCCAAAATCGGAACTGTATGAAAGCATGAGCCAGTATTTGCGGGATAGTGGATATACCGTGCGGGTTTTTAATCTTGTCAATCCCGCGCACTCGGACAGTTGGAATTGCCTGCGGGAAATTAACGGAGAGGAAATGATGGCGCAGATCTTCGCGGATACTATTATCCGTAACACCAGTGCTGAGCGGGGAGATCATTTTTGGGACAGCTCAGAAATGAACCTTTTGAAAGCCCTTTGCCTCTATGTCGATCAGGGATACCCCGACAAGGACAAATACATAGGCGAGGTTATTAAACTTCTCACCCTAAAGACAGGCAAAGAGCTGGACGCTATCTTTGAGCTGTTGCCGCTGGATCATCCGGCAAAAGCGCCGTATCAGCTTTATCACCAGGCTCCCGAACAAGTCCGCACCAGCGTTATTACGGGCCTGGGTATTCGCCTGCAGATTTTCCAAAGTAAGTTGATGCGGGAAATTACCCGATATAACGAAATCGACCTCACCCTGCCGGGGCGGGAACGGTGCGCGTATTTCTGTATCATTTCCGATCAGGACACGGCGTTTAACTGCCTATCCTCCCTGTTTTTTTCCTTTCTCTTCATCAAACTTGTCCGGTTTGCGGATCAGGAATGCCCGGAAGGCAAACTGCCTGTGGCCGTCAATATCGTTGGGGACGAATGGCCTAATGTGGGCACGGTTCAAGACTTTACGCGCAAAATCAGTACCATTCGCAGCCGCAACATCAATATGATGGGTGTGATCTTCCAAAATGTGGCTCAGCTGCAAAACCGTTATCCAAACGATGAATGGCAGGAAATCCTCGGCAACTGCGATACGCAAATATTTTTAGGCGCTACCGATGAAGTAACCGCCAAATTAGTCAGCAATCGAACCGGTGAGACCAGCATTGATGTCAGCAGCCAGGCCAAAATGCTTGGGACGTGGCGGATCTCCGATTATACCCCGCAATACCGGGAAACCCGGTCGGTGGGCCGCCGCAAGCTGCTGACAATGGATGAAGTCCTGCGGATGCCGATCACGCAAGAGCTGGTTATCCTGCGTGGGCAGAAGGTGTTGCGGCTGGAAAAGTACGATTATACCCTACACCCGGACGCTAAAAAGCTCCGGCCAGCAAAAGCGTCGGAGCATATCCCGGAGTGGTACAAGCATAGGGATACCGCTTCTACACCTACTCCGGAGCCGACCTCCAAGCGCTCGGTAAAAAGGCAACCGTCAACCAAGGCCGAAAGGAAATCCGCAGGGGACACCAATCCTTCTGTAGTTCCTTCCGATAAAAAATCTATTCTATCTTAATCTTAAAGGAGAGTGCATACCATATGCCGAGAAGTAAAAAAAGTGAAATCCCTGAAATTGTCGAAACCGATACGTCTGCCGTGAATCTGACAGAAGCGCAGGAAACAGAAGTTTTAGAGGTTTCAAAGGAGAGCGGAGCAGAAGAGGCGGCGGGTGAGTTTTCCCAACCCCTGCTTCTGCCCGAAGAGGCCGACAATGAAAGAAAGCCATCCGCGCGACGAAAAAAGGCGGCGCAGCCGGCAAAAGAACAACCTCCTGAAGAACCAGCTCCCGAGACGGCAGACATAGAAGCCAATTCGGAGGAACGGCCTGCGGGAGATCTCCCCGAACCGGAACAGGAGCAGCCGCCCCAAGAATTTTCACGTACCAGCGCGCCACGAATCCTGACAATCGCGGCCAGGGACAGCGTGGAAACGCCCGAGGAGCAGGAAGCAACTGCCTGGCATGAAGTTCGTAACGCTTATCTTACCCGCCGTATCCTGACCGGTATGTTAGGCGGTTTGGAACGGACGGATGGCGGGCAGCCCCTTGCAATCGTGTATTATAACGACTATCGGGTGGTTATCCCCTACTCGGAAATGATGATCGATATTCCGCCATTGTCCACAGTCGAAGGTCAAGTGGCTGAAGAACTCGATAAAGAAGAAATGGAGTTTCTGTCCAATATTCGGATGAATAAATTACTGAACAATATGCTGGGCGCAGAAATCGACTTTATCATCAAAGGCATCGAAAATACCAGCCGCAGCATTGTTGCTTCCCGCAGAGAAGCGATGTTGCGCAAGCGGAAGAACTTCTATTTTGATTTAGATCCAGCGACCGGCACATATCGCATCTACGAAGGCCGCATTGTACAGGCCCGGATTGTCGCCGTTGCTGAAAAAGGCATCCGTGTGGAAGTTTTCGGGGTGGAATGCCCGATTTACGCTCGCAATATATCCTATGATTGGGTCGGTGACGCACACGAGCGGTATGCTGTAGGGGATGAAATCCTTGTTCGGGTCAATCAGATTGACCGAGAATCCGTGGATACCCTAAGCATTCAGGCGGATATACGCAGCGTGGTCGGAGATAAAGGACGGGATAATCTACAGAAATGCCGCGTGCAAGGCCGGTATGCGGGGACAGTTACCGATGTGCGAGCGGGCGTTGTATACGTCCGTCTGGAAATCGGTGTCAACGCAATCGTCCATACGTGTCTGGATCGGCGCACGCCGGCGAAAAAAGACTGCGTTGCCGTTGCGATCACCCGCTTGGATGAAGAAAAAAATATTGCTGTCGGCACGATCACAAGGATACTCCGGCAGCAAATTTGAAAATTTGGAGTGCCAAATATATTTGGCACATAACTGTCCATACATAAAACATACTTGCGATTGCACCGTATATTTGCGTCTGCTATACTGTGTACAGTGAAAATTATATCGAAAGCAAACCCGCCGAATCAAAACTCGGCGGGTTTGCTTTATGCAGAAAAGAGTGTTGATTTTGAAAAGGATCGTGCAGTGCCTCCGTTCTGACAAAGCGGAGGCGGATTACATCAGCGCTACCATATTCATCTTTGTTGGCGTCGTATTCATTACTTTCGCCCTTAATGTGTTCAGCATAATTTCAGCCAAACTTCAGTTGGATCAGGCAGCCGATCAGTTGACAAAACAAATTCAACTGGCAGGTGGTATAAACGGAGAGACGGATGCGCTGTATACCTACATTGCAAATGATATTCAGGGCGTCCGCAATATCCAGTACACGATTGACGCGGATTATTTGCAGCCGACTCCCAGCGGTATGCGGCAGGGAATCCAACTGGGAACGCCGTTCTACGTACAACTGACTGCCGACGCTACGCTCGGCGGATTTGGTGATATTCTGTCGGTGCAGTTTGGCATCTCCAGCCGGTCGGCTGGTGTAAGCGAAAGGTACTGGAAGCCATGAATATAAAAAGCTATTTCACACGCGACCGTGGCGATACCACCATAAACGCGATCTTTCTGATTCTCATCATGAATATGCTGATCGCTTTCCTGCTGCTTTTTGTCACGGTGCAAATTCAGTGTACAGAAATCAGAAATCATGCTAAAATTTCCCTGAACAACTTGTCCGCGATTATAGCGGAAGATACTTACAGGGCCATGCGGGAGGGCAATATGGAGGAGTATGAAAAGATATGCTCCGCCTCCCCGGAATACCAAGCCCATCTGAAAGCGACCTTTGATACCAATTTGCTGGAACATCTGCGGTTGGAAACGGAGGACTATCGGATTACCAGCAATCGTCTGGAGATCCGGCAAACCGGCGAACGCATAGAATTTTCCTTTGTTTGCACCGTGCGCTTTCGTCTGTCCATGTTTGGCCGCGAGTATGAGCCGGTGACCCGCGACGTGACGCTGACAGGCTATCACAACACCAAATATTAGTGTGCGGCTGTTTCTGTGCAGCCGTTTCGCTGGTATATATTCTGTAGGACGGTTCGCGTCCTAAAAAACACAACACTAAAGGAAGGTAATCGTTATGGTAGATTTCAAGACTATTCCCAAAAACAAAAAGGCACTACTGATTGCTGTCGCCGTCGTTTTGGTGGCTTTGATCGTACTGCTCTTTGTGCTTTTTATCCCAAGAGGCGGAGAAGATGCCGGAGAATCCTCCGTACCGTCCGGCGAGAGCGGCCAGCTTGTTGTCAATCCAGCCGGTTTGGATGATAACCAATCCGTGGCGGGATTGGACGATACCGAAGAAACGGAACCCTACGGATCTTCTTCGACGCCAGGCACTACATCCAGCGAACACGCTAATTATACCGGGCCGTCCGCAGCCCATGTGGAGGAAGGCAGTAAGACGCCGCCTCCCACCACAACGGCTCCAAACGACAAGGTTACGCCCGGGACGAAACCCACAGATCCCCCCAAAAAGGATACCGTGACGCCGGGAACGGCGGATGCTAAAGAGGACTATACGCCGGAAGAGGGTGCGCCGCACTATGGAGTGACTGATGAAACCTATCCGGAACCGGATACCCCGGATGTGGAAGGAGAAGAAAAACCGGTCGAGGATTTCATCGACGATAATGGCCGACCCGGCGAAGGGATTCATTTCTAAAATTGAAAAAACAAATAGGAGGCAGCTTTTACGAGCTGCCTCTTTTTTATGGAGGTTTTGATATGCGCAAAAAAAGATATTGGCTGCTGTTGACCTCTCTGGTGCTCATAATGGCAACGGCCTTCGGTTTCCCTTGCTTTGCAGACGACAACGTAACAGGCGGGGACGGCGATACCGAAGGAGCTGCGTCCGGATACGGTATGTATGCTCCGCGCGAACACCTGTGGAAGATCTCACTGTACGTCGGTAAAAAAGATACTTCCAACAAAAGTAGTAATCTTATCAATGACTACTATCTAGTAGGCAACACGCACATCTATCTGAAAAATACCGACTGGAGGACAGCCAAGGGCACCAAATACGGTGCCTACAATAAAGTACAGTATTACAATGGCACCAAATTGGGCTACCATTCGAGTTATCCGATTGTGATTACCGATACGAATTGCCCGAAAGTCCCTATTGCCTGCGGGGGAAATGTGCAGACCGTCCGCTCATATTTTGGATCTACCGGCACTTTGAATACGGTACTGAACGCCCTTGCGTCGGGAAAAGGAACGTCTAAGGCTGGTTTGGTGAGCAACCTGAATTTTACGATTGCTGGACAGACAAAAAAATGGGATTCTTCTTATATCCTTCCCAACGTCGTCAATGGGAAGCTACAGAACCGCGTCCCATGGGTCATTGTTTATGAACCCGCTGTTGTGGCGCGGTTAAAGGATAAGACCACACGCCTCGCTTTTACGGCCACGGAATACGCATTAGCCCAAAAGAATGGCTGGTACAATTTCTTTGGTACGGGATCGAACGCGCAGAAAATATCCAAGCTGACGCACCAGCATCTGCCAACCAGCACACAGTTGGAATTTTCGTGGTTTGGCTATCCCAAGTATGCCGTCACCAACGATTCTACCATCTGGAAAAACGACGACATCATAAAAGGCGGCGGCTGGGGGATGCGGTATCTGGACGCGCAAAATGTCCAGAAGCCGAAGGATTTCGGCGTGTCCTTTTCTTCCGTGCCAGCGGTACGGGAAAATTCCACCGCGACGATCAAAGTCTCATGGCGCAACCTGACGGGCACAGCGGCCAACAATGTGCCCTGCGTCCTGTATCTGGATGGCAAACAGGTGTGGAGCGGGTCTTATAATTTTTCCGCCAATCAAACGCGCACACAGTCCTATAACGTATCCTTCGGCTGGGGGACGCAAAACCGGACGCTGAAGGCACAAATTAACTGGGCGGGCCGTTCCAGCGAGTCTAACCCCAATAATAACGAGGCTACCCGCAGCGTAAAACCGGCTGAATATTACGAGTTTTCGGTGTCTAACCTGAAGCTGTCAAAATCCAGCGTCTATCAGGGCAATTCCCTGACGCTGACATTCCGGACGGACAACTGGAACCAAAATAAATCCTACACCAGCATCCCGGTGGAAGTGCTGTATGACAACAAGGTTGTAAAAACCACCTACGTCAATTACAGCGCGTATGGGTACAACAACCATACCGTAACCATTCCGGCCGGAACCGCCCTGGGTAAGCACACGATCACTGTCCGCGTAAACTGGCCCAACCACAGCCGCGAGGCCAATCCCAATAACAACAGCGCGTCTACAACGGCCACCGTCAATAAGTATTACGACCTGTCCGTTTCCGAACTGACGCTATCGAAAACCGTCGAGTACGAAAACCGGACGATCACCGTACGCTGCCGCACCGATAACTGGGATCGCTACAACGCTTATAACTCGGTGCCGGTACAGCTGGTTTACGGCGGGAACGTGATAGCGACCCAGTATCTCAATTATGCGGCTTATGCCACCAAGTATGTAACCTTCACCATGAACACAGGAACTGTCCTCGGCAACCGGACGGTGGAGGTGCGCATCAACTGGGCAAACCGCAATTCTGAGGTGAACCCCAATAACAACTCCGCCAGTAAAACCATTACCGTGAAGGAGGATATCGACCTGACGATCACGCCGATCCAGCCGAATGCCAGCTATCGCGCCGGTACGACGGTTATCTCCTCTTTCAACGTCAAGAACCTGAGTACCCACGATATTACGCCGTCACGCAATCTCAAAGTGACATTCAACGCCTACTACTATAATGGCGCTGCCAAAAAAACTATTACAACGCTGACAAAAACGGGGGTTGTCGTACCCGCTAAGGGCACGCAGATCGTCTATTTCAAATGGAAGGTGCCGGTCGGCTTGGGTGAAAAGAATCTTTACTACGAAGCTCGTGTAAACTCGCCGCAGACCTTAGAAGAATCCAATTATAATAACAATGAAGCCTCCAAGGTTATGTTTGTCATGAACAATCCGCAGAGCAGTACCCCAAATCCTGAATTTGTGCTGAAACGGCCAAGTGGTTGGTATGATTCTACCACCACTCCTTCCCGTGGAGGCGATCTTTCCTTCCAGTGGTCGGAATGGCGATATGAAAACGGGTCATTTAAAACTGTGCGGTATAACGTAGGTCTTAACGCCCCCACTAGGGCAGTGCTCCGCCCGGATGGCACCAACAAATCGGCTGTCAAAACCGATTCCGGCTGGACGATCAAGAGCGGGTACGGAATCAACATTCAATACACACCCAATGTCTATAGCAACTGCCCGGCGGATGCCCGCACCGATGTTCAGCGATGTGTAGCCTATTTCCCGGAGTTTAACTTCTCCGGCGATACCGGTAAATACCGCACCTTGGAGCTTGTAAATGGACAATTCGTTTTCCGGCAGAACAGCAATTCTATTGCCAGCGGACGGATGCACTTCGTCCCGACCTGGAAGCAAAACGGGGCGTATCCGGTACAAATCCATGCAACGGATCTGTGGACGCCAATGGGTATGATTCAAATTGCCACGGTAGACAGGTCGCTGACAATCCAAGGGAGTATGTATGATGACTATTACACCAATCGTAATTGAGACAGCAGGTTTATGCACATACGTTGCGATGCTGTCAGGGCTAGTTGCTTTTTCTCTGCACGACATACGGACAAAGCGAGTCCCTAATATGGGGCTCGCTTTGTTTGTGCCAGTTGTTTTGGCTTGCACGATTCTCCGTTATATAGCAGAACCATGGGATTCGACACTGTTCTGCGCCTTATACAGTTTGGCGGGCGCAGCGGCTGGCGGCGGGGTGCTGCTGGCGGCTGCACTCGCCACCAAAGGCGGAATCGGCGGTGGGGATATCAAGCTGGTCGCGCTGATCGGCCTGTTCTATGGGCCGCATGGGATGCTGCTGGCTTTGCTAATCGGAACGCCTGTTGCGATTTTCTATGGGCTTATCAAACGAAGGCGGTGTAAAGACAAGAAGCTCCATATCGCCTTCGTCCCCTTCATTACAATCGGGTGCTTCCTCACTTCGATAATTTTAGTTAAAGGAGTATATGCCTTATGAATAAACGAATGATCTACGGAATTGTCTGTATCGTGCTGGCGGCAGCCTTGGCTTTTGGTGGCATCCCGCTTCTGGCTGCTAAAACCAATGCGAAAACAAATGTTGTAAAAGTGACGTCTGCCATACCCAAAGGAGCGGTTATCACAGCGGAGCAGGTCAAATTAGAGGAAGTCGGCTCCTACGGCCTTTCAGCCGATACGATCACCAAGCTGGAAGATGTGGTAGGTCAGTACGCCGCCACGGATTTGGTGTCTGCCGCTACAGTTCTGCAAGGGAACGTCAGCAAGACGCCAATCAGCTCCGACGCTGTTTTATCCCAGCTCCCCAGCGGCAAGGTTGCTATTTCATTCACGGTGAAATCCCTTGCGAGTGGGCTGTCGGATAAGCTGCAGGCAGGCGACATCATCCGCATTTACCACTTTAAAGATGCTTCGGAGGCCGTGCCGGAACTGCAGTATGTCAAGGTGCTGGCCGTAACCGATTCCAAGGGCGGTGATATCGATAAAACAAAACCGGTTGTGGAAGAAGAGGATGAAGAACAGCTTTCTGCCACTGTGCTGGTACAGGCGACCCCGGCCCAGGCCAAGATCCTTACCCAGCTTGAAAATGACGGCAATATCCATGTCGCGCTTGTTTTCCGTGGCAACACCAAGACAGCGGATGAGCTGATCGCCAAACAGGACGAACTCCTGAGCGGCAAAAGCAAGGAGGATACGCATGAGTAAAATCATAGCCATATGGGGCAATCCCGGTTCCGGTAAAACCACCTTTGCCTGCCTGCTGGCAAAACGGCTGACGCGGGACAAAAGCAAGGCGATCATCGTCAGCCCGGACAGCGCCACCCCCATTCTCCCCGTTCTGTTCCCCAACGAGAACATTGAAAAGAGTATGTCACTCGGCAATGTCCTATCGGCGGTGGAAATCGACAACGCGCTGGTCGCAAGCAAGGTAGTACTGTACAAGCCCTATCCTTTTGTGGGGGTAATGGGCTACAGCGCGAGTGAGACGCCGTTGAGTTACCCGGACACCGATTATGCCAAGGTGCTGGAATTCATCTTTGCAGCGTCCTCCCTTGTCGATTACCTGATTTTGGACTGCACTTCTTCCGTGGTTTCCGCTTTCACACCCGCAGCACTGGAAGCAGCGGACACGGTTATTGGCATTCTATCCCCCAACCTTTTCGGCATTCATTATTTTCGTGCGCACCAACCGCTGTTGGCTGATCCTCGCTTCAAACTGGACGAACAGATCACTTTGGCAGGAAAAGCGCGCCCCTTTCAGGCAATCGAGGAAATGGGCCACTTAATCGGCGGCTTCGATGGATATCTGCCCTACAACAAGGAAATCGAACGCAGTGCCACGTGTGGCGAACTGTTCACGATCCTCAACAATTGCGGACAGAAATATACTGCCGCACTGGAAACGGTGGTGAAAGCGGTATCCCCGGAACAGCCGGATGCTTCCAAAGGCAAAGGAAAAGAAGGGAGCAAGCAAAACGATGAACAGTTTGAATGAGGTGTTTTTTCGTCCCAATTCTCCCACGTCCAAGCCGTATGAAGAAATCCTGAAGGAAGTGCAGGAGTATTGCACCAGCCACTATGCCACCGCCATTTCCGCCGATGATTCCGAAGAAGCCAAGAAAATGCTGCGGCAATATATCCAGCAGTATGTGCAGGAGCGGCGGTATGCCGTCGAGGATCTGTCTGCCGAACAGTTATCCGATAAACTCTACGAGGATATGGCCGGGTATTCCATCCTGCGCAAGTGGATTTACATGGATGGTATTGAGGAAGTTAACGTCAACGCCTGGAATGATATTGAAGTTATTCATCAGGGCGGACGGAGCGAAAAAATCCCCGAACACTTTGCCTCCCCACAGCAGGCCATCGACGTGGTTCGGCGGATGTTGTCCTCCTGCGGGATGATTATCGACGACACTATGCCCTCCGTGCTCGGCCACCTGACAAAAAATATCCGTATCAGCGCCGACAAAACGCCTCTCGTCGATCCCGAAGTTGGCGTGAACGTCAGCATCCGGATCGTCAATCAGCAGTCGGTCAGCCGGGAAAAGCTGCTCCGCAGCGGCAGTGCCACGGCTGAAATGCTGGATTTTTTGACAGCGTGTGTGCGGTACGGCGTATCCGTCTGTATCGCCGGCGCTACCGGCAGCGGCAAAACCACCATTATGGCCTGGCTGCTGTCCAATGTTCCGGACAACTACCGCCTGATTACGATTGAAGAAGGCTCCCGCGAGTTCGACCTTGTGAAGCGGGACGAAAACGGGAATATCCTCAACAGCGTGGTGCATTTACTGACCCGCCCCAATGAAAATGAGTCTCTCGATATTAACCAGGACTTTTTGCTGGAACGGGTTCTGCGCAAACATCCCAATGTGATCGGGGTAGGCGAAATCCGCGCGGCAGCCGAAGCCATGAGCGTAGCGGAGGCATCCCGCACGGGTCACACCTGTATTACCACCATTCATTCCAATTCGGCTGCGTCTAGCTACCGGCGTATGATGACGCTGGTGAAACGGCAGTACGACATGGCAGACGCCATGCTGATGCAGATCATGGTAGAGGCATTCCCGATAATCATTTACACCAAGCAGCTGGAGGACGGAACACGTAAAATCATGGAAATCCTCGAAGGCGAGGAATATACCGACCACCTGATATACCGTTCCCTGTACCGTTACGATGTGCAGGACACCCGCCGCCGCGCCAACAGCTCCGAAGTGAAAATCATTGGCCGGCATCAGAAGGTAGGGCAAATGTCCGATGCCCTTGTCAAACGCTTCCTGGATAACGGACTTTCCCGGCGAGAGGTCAGCCGATTTCTAAAAAAGGAGGATGAAGAACCTTGCAATGGATCTGTATAGCCGTCTTTGCGCTCCTGTGCTGCGGCATCGTCTCCCTCTTCCATTTAACCTATCAGGACTTTATGGCGCTGTTTTCCAGGAGGCGTGCGTCGTTAAAGGACGAACTCGAAATGCTCAAAGGCAAGCCGCCGAAAGGCTTTTTTGGGAAAGAGTTTTACGAGGTAGAACAAATTTTAAAGGCGACCGGTCGGGAGGGAAAGTTTGACTTTCTGAAAAAGATAATGCTGATCCTCTTTGCCGGGGGCGTTGTCCTGGCTCTGCTATTGAACAACGCCTATATGATTCCGGTGTTTGGTATCGGCCTGGGTTTGGCTCCCCTGTGGTACATACGCGCCACCTCAGCCAAGTATAAGCGCCGTCTCAACGAAGATCTGGAAACGGCACTTTCGATTGTTACCACCAGCTATCTGCGCACTGAGGACATCCGGCAATCCATCAGGGAAAACCTGGAGTATATGACCGACCCTGTTAAGACATATTTTCAGGAATTTGTTATCGAGATCGACCTTATCAATGCCAATACCATATCCGCACTTAACACCCTCAAGCTGAAGGTGCCAAACGCCATATTCCACGAATGGGTAGACATTTTAATTGCCTGCCAATCTGATCGGAATATGAAACACACGCTGACTAATACGGTTCAGAAATTCAGCGATGTTCGTATCGTACAGGGCGAGTTGGACGCCATGCTCGCGGAACCGCGCCGAGAGGCCATTACCATGATGTTCTTGGTGGCATCCAACATTCCGCTGCTGTATGTTCTCAACAAAGACTGGTTTCATTCCTTGTTGTTTACCACACAGGGCAAGATTGCATTGGCAATCTGCGCGGGCATTATCCTATTGGCGATGGCCCGCATTATCAAACTCTCCAAACCAGTGGAGTATCAGGGGGGATAATGGATGTATGTTTTGTGGTTCCTTGCCGCTATCTTTGCGGGGATCGGCGTTTACAGTCTGATTTGCGCTGTAACAGAGGTGCCAACCGCTAAAACCACGAAAATGATGATGCTGACCGCCAAGCATCGAGGAGAAAAGCGGGAAAAACTGCTGGATGTGTACGTTACCCGTCTGGCCTGCAAGCTGGAACGGTTTGTACGGCTGGATAAGCTGCAGCGCGCGAAGATCCAGATAGCATTAGAGGCGACAGAGCAGCAGATTTCGCCCGAAGTCTACCTGCTAAAGGCACTTATCAAAGCCCTGCTGCTTGTCCTGTGCGGCCTTCCCTTTCTCTTCATCCTGCCGCTGTTCTTTTTGGTCTTTGTCGGGCTGGGAGTGCTGATGTTCCTCAGCACCTATTATTCCGCCCTCGACTACAGCAAAAAGCGTCGTAAAAGAATTGAGAGCGAATTGCCTCGCTTTGCCGTCGCTATCGCCCAGGGGGTTCAGAACAGCCGTGATGTGTTGGCGCTGCTGTTATCCTACCGCAAGGCTGCCGGAAAAGAACTGGGACAGGAATTGGATACCACGATTGCGGAAATGCGCACAGGCAATTATGAGCAGGCCCTCATCCATTTGGAGGCCCGCGTAGGCAGCCCTTTGCTTTCCGATATTACGCGCGGTCTCGTCGGTGCGATCCGGGGCGACGATCAGACGATTTATTTCCGTATGATTAGCTTCGATATGCGACAACTCGAACAGCAGAATTTGAAAAAAGAGGTTGCTAAAAAGCCAAAACAGATCCAGAAGTATTCCATGATGATGCTGCTCTGTATTTTGATTATCTACGGCGTTGTTCTCGGCACGGAAATCGCCGGATCCCTCGGCGTTTTCTTCAGTTAGTCAGTTAGGAGGAGTCGTTGTGAGCAAACCGCATAAGCTGATCGGACAAGCCGATGGGCAGCACCCGAAACCGGGACTGCCCATTTTTCATATCCATATCGGAAATTCGAGGGGAAACCATGCGCGGTTTTATGTTAGACGCCGGGGCCCGCCCCTGTGGTGCTGCTTGCCTCCGGTTCGTAAACGGAACAGGGGGCTAGGACGCAGCTTTTCAAAACTCTCAACAACCTATCGTCACTTGGCAGGCCGGGTATCCGGCCTTATTTTTATAAAATTATTGGAGGAATCTCTACCATGAAAAACTTCATTTCAACTCTCAAAAACAAGGTTACCGCTTTGGCGGTTCGTGTCCATTCCAACGCTGTCTGCGCACAGACGGCCATCGCTAATGACAACGGTGATTTTTATATCAGCGATGGGGTAAAAGTCATCATCGCCGTGGTGCTGGGCGCTCTCCTGCTGGCAGCTATGACGCTGATCTTCAATGATACGGTCATTCCTCGCATCACCGAGGAGATCAACAGCCTGTTCGCTTAAACACGAACATAAAAAATTATTGGAGGAATTTTTACTATGAAAAACTTTCTTTCTTCTCTGAAAAACAAGGTCAATGCCCTGGCCCTTCGCGTCCATTCCGCCGCCGTCTGCACACAGTCGGCTGTCACCAACGACGCCGGTGATTTTTATATCTCCGACGGGGTGCGGGTCATCATCGCCGTGGTGCTCGGCGCGCTTCTGCTGGCGGCTATGACGCTGATCTTTAATGGCACCGTCATTCCCCGCATCACCGAAGAAATCACCCAATTGTTCGGATGATGGCCGGGCTGCTGGAACGGTTGGCGAGAATGACACGGTGCGCGTACCTCTCGGATCTCCGCCATCTGAGCAAAAGAGAACTTTTTGGCGCGATAGAAAAAATTGAGGCAAGGGATTACTCCGTTACGGAGTGGACGGATGCTGCTCAGTACCTCGTTGGTTTAGAGCGTCCTTTTGATTCCCATGATGCTGTGCGTGCCGCCTTGCTCGACTGCCTTACCTGACACAAAAGGTCTGGGGCCGGTGTAAAAAGAACACCGGCCCCAGTAAGGAGGGTAACAATGAAAAAAGTCCATTGTCAAACAGATGTTGACATTGTTCAAACCTTTTTACGGCTAACGGAAAACAACTGGAGAAATTCTATGTACATTGAATGCCGGGTCTGCAAATTTCCCCGTTCTCCCGTCTGTGCTAATTGCGCAGACTTTTTATGTATTCCTGGAGAGCATGGCGAACCGGTCATGCTGCCAGTACAAGAAGCTGACATTATATTTCACCGTCTGATCGATAAATCGGAGTGCCTTTTAGTGATAAGCAACGTCGTTTTCCGTGATCTATACAGCAATTACTTCCGACGTGTTGCCAATAAAAGTGGGGAATGCCCGTTTCTTCAGGCACTAAAACATGAAAAATAATGTCTATCGCTCATTTTTTGCCTGCCGACGCCTGGCCCATGTTTGCTTTTTGGCAGCTTGGCATTGCGGCCGGTTACAATATTTGCTGCCCCCCAAGCTCGTAAAAGAATGATGGCAGTTTAAGCATATTTTTATTGTTTTCGGAGGATGGCAAGTTTCACAATATTCTCTTTTTCCCTTAGACCAAAACGGTTGTCCGCATCCCTTGCAGATTCTTTTGGGATCAGGTTGATATTTAGATGATTTGCGATGGTTTGGTCTGCATCGGGGACAATACTGAAAATTTCCCCGCCCGGCCACAGTAAATTGCATATCACACTCTTTACAAATAACGGTTTTCTTATTTTTCGGTGCCTCTTTGCACGTTAAGCAGTAATGATGATTTCCTCGCCCACTTATCCGAAATTCATTTCCGCATCTTTGACAGATCCGGGTTTGTTCTGCCTTTTTTCTTGGGGTTCTACAAGTGGGGCAATACAAGTAATGGCCTTTCCCCGGTGAGGCAAACTCATTCCTACACTTTTTGCAGATCCGGATTTGTTCTGTACCTTCTTTTTCGTTTTTACAAGTAGGGCAATACAAGTGATTTCCTTTTCCCTTTGTGGTAAACTCATTCCCGCATTTTTTACAGATTTTGATTTGTTCAGATCTTTCCTTTGCATTTTTGCAAGTAGGGCAATACCGGTAGTTTCCTTGCTTAGGTATGGTAAACTCATGTCCACATTCTTTGCAAATAGCAAAGTGGCGTGATTGCTCTACTCTTGTTTCCGCAAATTGATTGTCACGATTACCATATGTTTTCATAAACAACTCGCCTATCGCCGCAAATAATTTCATAAATTACATTATAAGGTTTTGTAAATTATATAATAATCAGTTTAAAATTTCAAGTAATTCTGAAAATTTAGGAGAGGATCTCTTGAAAAAATATGTATATACATTGATAAAACGCAAAGTGGCTTTGACGATTTTGCTTGCCATTGGAATAGTGTTGATTGGAATCTTGTATTGGGTCATGCAAGGAGATCGGATTTTTTTAATTCTTAGCTTATCTGTTGCCCTTTTTAGCATAGTAAAGGCTGTTAACTGCGTGCAGAAGTATAAAAGGCAGCAAATTGAGGAAATCGTTGGTATGTGTGAAGCCATATTTCCGAAGCCATTTACCAGATATACGTGTATTCATTTAGCTACGGATGATAACACTTTAGAACTATGGGTGCCTAAACAGACTAAATTACGGATTGGGAGCTGCTACTGCTTGTACTATTGGCAACACGGCGCTTCCACGGGGATCGACAGCATTGATGCGCGTATTTGCAGCGATATGTTTTTGGGCTATCGTCCTCGTCCCATAGAACAGCTTAAAAAAGCCGATTGAACAGTAAAGTTCAGTCGGCTTTTTTTGTTTGAGAAATATAAATGTAAATTATTTATGAATATTTTTCTTCAAAAACTGTCTATTTTGTTTATGAATCAAAGTGTTTTCTCACATTACAAAGTATTGTTCAACAAATTTTTGATATTTCCCTTTGATTTTTGCTGTTTTTGCTGTCGATTTGCGTTTTGAAAAAGACGGAATATATGGTGCAAGGGCAAATAACCACACGTTCATTCATGGCAGGAGGTGTAAATCATGATGACACGCGAGCAGCAGCAGTTAGTCATTGACCATTTAAAAATAGCCAAATCACTGGCAGCACACAGAACAAATATGAATTGTCCGGGGCTATCCTTTGAAGACTTGTACCAAGAAGGCTGCCGGCTACTTTGTATTGCTGCTATGCACTACGATGGACACACGGCGTCTTTTTCTACATACGCCAATAAAGTTGTGGTGAATGGATTGCATACCTACTGTTCCCGTATGGCAAAAAAAGATAGGGTAGAAATCCCTGTAGAAGATGATGCGTTAGAATTTTATATGGGAATGGAGCAATACAGTGTCAATACCAACCAATTGCTGGAATTCCGTGATTTGTTTCGTCAAACACAGCAACGGTATAGCGGCGTGGCATACTGGGGGGTACGCGCTCTTTTCTTGGAAGCGGAGGGGTACTCTTTTCAGGAGGTCTCCAGGATGCTCCACATCCAAAGTAATTTGTTGGGGGCCATGATCTCCAGAGCAAAATACAAGTTGCGCAAAGACCGCCAGTTTATATCTGATATTCAGAATTAAAGGGGGAAAACACATGGAACTTTATACAGCCGTGGGAAAAGCTATTGGATCGCAAGAGCAGAAGCTGATATTGCAGATAGGCCAGCGGGAATTGGTGGCCGATCAACAGGAAAGCATTACATGGTTATTTTTAAACTGGAAGATATACTCCAAAGAGATGCTTACCGGTTATCTCGCTCAGCAGTATCCCCAATTAGCAGAAGGAAGAAGTTATGAGGACTGTTTAAACCGCATGGTGCAGCGTGGAATACTAGCGAAAGGCAGCGGCCAACATCCAGCCGAAGCCCATTACCGGATGTTTGCGGATCTTTCTATACTGCCGATGTTTGATAAAAAGAGATATCGCTGGCGTGCGGCACTCAACCTCTTGGGGAAATATCCTTTGAGAGAAGCCGTCGATATGGCTCGTCCACTCATTTTAGAGGATTTGGATAAGATGATCCTGCGGCTCATTCATTCGGGCTGCCTATCGACGGCAGAAATTATCGCCTATATGGATAAGTTCTTGCTGCACTTAGACAAAGGAGACCAGGATTACAGCGGGAAGAACGTGACAGGCGAGGCCCTGCTATTTTCGGCAGAACACTCTTTCCAGTGTATGCCTGTTGTCTCTTCACTTCTCCGTCTATACAAGCAACGGGCCATTATATTTGACGGCCCGCGAAATACAGTATATTGAAATTTTTATGTTGACACACACTATATATTGTGTTATAATGCCCTTGTAATTGATTTTTGTGCGTACCGGTTAGCCGGGAAGCATACGTTGGTTAAGGTTGTAAGTGTCAGTAGGGTAGCTGCGCCTATTATGGCGGCAGCTGGCTACTGGCACTTTTTTTATAGATATTTTTATTTTGTGAAAGGAGGATCGTAAAACCGCTTTCTGCTTTCGGCGGAAGGTAGCCGGATGGGATTCCATTCGGCCACGTTAAGAGGAATCATGCAGCCGCTTTTGTGCTGTGTGGTTCCTCTTTTTTTATTTTACGAGAGGATGTGCTCAACATGAATGGAAAACGCTCCGGTTTAGCTTGGTTTGTGGGTGTGATACTGCTCATTGTGGCATTCGCCAAAGGGCAGTGGCGCGACATACTGTTGCTGGTGGTATTCGGTGTGTGTGGCACCGCATTTGCCGGATATCTGATCGCCCGCACGATCCGAAAGAAGCAGACTAAACAAAAAACGGATAAAGAGCGGGCGCGTGAAAAACGTTCACGCAATTTTGAAGCTCCGATATGCAATGTGCTGCTGTTGATAGCCGGCCTGCTTTTTGTATGGTGCTTCATTGAGGATTACGTGAAATGGTCGATTGGGTTGCTCAGCTTGTGGGCCATCTATTTTGCCGGTACAACGGCGATGGCGCACAGGCGGGAACTTGTTACGGCCCTGCGGCGGGCACAAACAAAACAGTGCCCTTCCGGCAACAGGGAGCCAATAAAGCCCACGCCCGTAATCGACGTAGACAATTCCGACCCCGTAGAGACCGTCTTAATGCGGCACGCGGCATATCGGATCTCGCAGTATCTGCAATCGGCGTACCCGGATGCACATTGGGAATGGGTAACCCCTTCCCCAGACCGGGAACACATTATTGCACAAGGCGGCGAGATCAAAATTCGCGTGTGTGGAGTTCCTGATTACAATGGGGCCTTTATCGAGTTTGAACCATCTGGAAGAATGTCTACCCGTCTGATAAAGGAGATCCGACTGGAAGATGCGGTTTCGCAAGGCAAAGATACGGAGACCTCGGAGCCGAAAAGCACAGATCCACAGAAAGAGGCCGTTCCAGAATCTACAATGAAAGTGATCGATGTGAACGCCTGGTACTCGATACAAGGAAAGTTCCTCAAACAGATGGTGGGAAAATTCCAGTCCCACGGATACAAGAGCCTGTATATTGCGGAGGATGGCACGGTTAGCGTTGATAGTAATGATTCCGTGGAATCCAAAGAACGATTGAGCTTTTTCCCGCCCAAACATTTGTGGCCGGGATTGATACAAACAATGAAGGACGACGGACTCTTCGTATGTTCTGCTGAGGATCGGCTTGTTGTCAATTTGTGAAGAAAGGAAGTGAACACCATGAAAGCTGGGCGCTCCCTACAAGAAATGGCTGCTGAAATAGAACGGAGGCACCGTGAAAAAGAAGATTTCTTACTGCCGCCTCAGCAAATAGAAATTCAGGCCAATGCCAGCACAGTATCTATGCGGCTTTATGATACCTCTCATGTAGATCTCATAGAACCTCTGCTGGTTAATCCTACTGCTCACCAGCAGATCAGTGATAAATTGGGGATCAACGCCTCTTATTATCGAAAAATGCTTACGAACAGCCCGCAATTGTTGGCGACCAATATAAATTATTGGTTGCAGCATTATCCTGCGCCGAAGCGTAAAAAACCGCAACGGCTGGTTCGGGTGTTAGATGGTGTTGCGCGAGCTTTTCTGAGCGACCAATATTGCATGATGGACAATTATGCCGTTGTAGATGCAGCATTTCCAATTCTTACAGAATTAAAAGATGTTTCCGTAGTAAGCTGTGAGATCACCGACACCAAAATGTACATCAAAGCGGTCAGCAACAAGCTAATGCAAAATGTATCCCCAGGAGATACCGTTCAGGCGGGCGTAGCAATCTTTAACAGTGAAGTGGGGTTAGGAAATATTGTTGTCGTTCCTCTGCTGAACCGTCTTATCTGTAGTAACGGCATGGTTGTCAATAGCATTGCCACACAGGTTAAACGCCGTCATCTCGGCAGTATTATCCAAGCTGACAATCGCTATCGCATTCACACCGCCATAAGCGGCAGGTTAAAGGAAGAATTCAGGAGCGAAATTGAGAGCGCGATAAAAGCAGCGATTGATAAAGCACCACTTGAATTGGTAGTCGCACAAATGCGCGAAGCAAAAGAGGCAAAGTTAAATTCTAAGGAATTGCCCGACGTGATTCAGGAAGTAAATAAACTTTACAAATTTTCCGAGGATGAAGGTGCAGGTATCTTCCAGCATCTCATAGAAAAAAACGATCTCAGTTTGTACGGTCTGGCAAATGCTGTTACACGACAAAGCCAAGACGTATCGGATTATGAACGGGCAACCGAATTAGAAAGCGTAGGCTACAAAATTTTGACAATGCCCCCTCATATGTTTAACCGTATCAATCAGCCGGAGCGGGTTCCCGCTGCGGCATAATAAAAGGAGGATTTTGTATGTTTTATCTGGGCGATAATTATAAGGACAGGTTTGTGCTGCCCGATCCCAACGAAGCTACCGCCGAATTCTCGATGGAAGATCTGGCCGACGATATGGAGGGGTTGACCCCCCAATATCCCCGCATCAAGATCGTATCTGGCGGAGCGAATCAGTTTGATGTAGGAACAGATCCGGAAAATCCCCAACTGGAACGATACCTGGACGGTGTGTTCCTTTTTCAGCACCCCAGCAACGCCTATTGGCAGGGGGGGAATGAGGATGAAGGAAATGCGCCCATTTGCCAGTCGTTCGACGGAAAAATTGGGTTTGGCGAACCGGGCGGAGCGTGTATTTCCTGCGTAAATAACCAGTTTGGAAGCGCGGTAAAAGACGGAAAACCGGCCAAAGGGAAATTGTGCAAGAATACGGTCATGCTGTACATACAGTTTTCCGGAGAACCGATTCCCTACGTCATTTATCTGCCGCCAACTAGCCTTGGTGCGTTTCGGAAATTTTGCAATGATACGTTTCTGGTACGCCAACGAGCCATGTTTGGCAGCTTGGTGCGGATCGGCCTGACGAAACGAGTGGATGGCCCCAACATCTACAGCGTGGCAACCTTTAAGCTGCTGCGCCATTTTTGCGGAGACGAACTGGCCGAAATCAAGCAGTATGCCAACCCCTTCCGGGAGAAGGCGAAAGCCGCTATACAGGATCAGGTCGCCCTTTACAGTAGTGAGAAAAAGGCCCCGGAGCTGGCAGAAACAACAGAAAAACCGAAGGTGCTGGAAGCTGCTTCCGATGCGGACTATATCGTACCGCGCGGCAATGCACGCGTACCGCAGCCTGCCATGATGGAAGATGACTTTGTGGAAATTGTCGGGGACGATGAATTCCAGATCAGTGCCTAAATGTTGAGAGAGGGATACCGCTGAAAATCAGCGGTATCCCTATTTTTTGTTTTGGAGGATAATAAAATGATGAAGGCAGTAAATGACTTGAATAGTTTTGTGGAGAAAAAGCACTATCTCGTGGAACGGTTTTTACGGATGAATCGCCTAGAAGCGAATGAATATTACGATGTTGTGATATTTCGTTTTTTAGAGGCTGCATCTGACTATGTGAATAAGCCCCAGTTAAGAGCGCGCTACACTTTTGAAGCCGTGGCATATCGCGCCATGAAAGATGCACTGCTCGCCCACTATCGCAAACAAAACGCGCTGAAACGGCGTGGGATCACAGTAGAATTGACCGATTATAACCAACAACCAAATGGTTATAGCTGTGCACCATATACGGAGGCCATGCGCGAAGCAGCGCTCCTTTGTGAAATGGCGGAGCAGTTATCGCGCCCGCAGATGGCGGTCATACAGATGCGTATAAATGGCTATAGCGTCGTAGAGATCGCCAGGGAAAGAGGCATCTCTATAGACTATGTGGAGGATCTTCTGAATGATGCACGCCCGATTGTTCGGGCAATCTGTATGCAGGAGTGATTGGATATGAAAGACCGCCAGTCTTATGCTATTGGCAAAGTGATTCTGCCCATTGAGATCGGCGTGCCAGCTACATTACTGTTCGGCTGTATGCGATATAAAACCGATCCCGTGATTTCCATTGTGAGAGTATCTGCGGATACGGTTGTTTTCCGAACGCAGAAGTCGCAGTATTCGGTTTCACCAGCCGAGCCGCCGAACCAGGTTAAAAGTGGGGTGTGTCAGCCTCTTGGCGCGAAATGTGCCTAGAGGGACACCAGAGGCCGCAGAATTCTTCTGCGGCCTTATCTGATTAAATGGTTAGAAGAAATGGGAAATTAAAATTTTTGTTTTAACACAAGTGAGGAGCATGAGTATGAATACCGATACCATAGCCAAATTGGCGATTTCGGAAGCAGATCGCGCTTACTGTGAAGCGCATCAGCAAGCATATGCTGCTATGCAAGGCGTTTTACTCGCCACCAAAAAGCAGTGGTGCGCCGCCTGGCAGGAACAAGTGCAGTATTTGGGCAGACATAAAGCCAGGGAATATTTTGGCGCTCGACATGATGAAGACGTAAGGGCAGAACAGGTCATCGCGCATCTGGAAGGCTTGCCTTACCGCTTCATCCATGCGCTGGCACATCATTTTGAAACGGAATATGCCGTCGAGATTTCCGAAGAAGATATTCAAAAGCAACTGTATCCTAAAGAGCCGGGCCCGTATCATCCGGAATCCGAAAAGACGGCCTATCACACGGCTCTTCAAGAAACCGTTTTGCAGTATGAAGATATCCTCCGCCTGATCGCGCAGCAGTTTGAAGGACGTTCCCTGCAGGAACAGGCCGTATATACGCTGAGAAAGAATTGCTGTATCGCTGCGCACCGGTTCAGCGGTAAACCAGTGTACAGCATGAAGGAACATATGATTGTGTTTCCGCAATATTCCTGCCGCTACGCCAATGGGTATGCGTTTCCCTGGCAGTTAAATGAGGCGATGCTGCCTGTTGTGCGGGGATTCCATTACTACGAAACTGGATGTATCCGTTCGCAGGCAACCGGCAGCTACTCCGAGCCGTTCATCCTGTTCCAAAACGGGAAAAAGGTGTTAGGGTTTCGGATGTACAAGAACGGACGTATGGATTTGTTGTTCCGCAATCAAGAAAATGCCTATGACTTTGCCAGAGAGTATCTGAAAGAGGCAACACAGCCATGAAGATACTGAGTTGTGGAGCGGGAATGCAAAGCACATCTCTCGCGCTCATCAGCTGCGAACAAACCAAAGGGATAGTCCGTTATCCACAAGTACCCCGCTACGATGCCGTAATCTACTGCGACTTAGGAATCGAGCCGCCTTGGGTTATTCAGCAGGTACGCTTCATTCAACAGGCTTGTGAGAGTTGCGATATTTCCTTTGTCATATTAAAAAGCAATCTGTATCGGGACTATATGGATAACTTCGGACGCCGCCGCGTGGCAGGAATGCCCTTCTGGACAATTGATCCGGATGGAAAAAAGGGGCGCATCGGCCGCCGTGCCTGTACGATAGACTACAAAATCCTGATGATCCAGAAATATGTCCGTTATCAGTTGCTTGGATACCGGCCACATCAACGCAGCCGCCCGGTGGATATCGGGGCGCACGAGCTGCATATTGGCTTTTCAAACGAAGAATCGCACCGCTCTTTCCCCAGTCATCATCCCTTCTTTGTCAACCGATTTCCGTTAGTCGAAATGGGATGGGAACGGAAGGACACCTACCAGTATAACCGGGAGGTGTGGGGTCTGGATACAAAAGCAAGCGCCTGCACGATTTGTCCTTTTCACCGCAATTATTTTTATCAGTATTTAAAAAATAACGAACCCACGGATTTCAAAAAAGTCGTTGACTTTGATAAGCTGCTGGAGCAAATGCAACCGTTCAGCAAAATCCGCAACCGCGTCTTCCTTTCCCGTTCACGCAAGCGCGTGTGGGAGTTAACGGAAGAGGATTGCAACGACGCACAGACCTTTGAATACCGAGGGCAAGCCATCTGGAATGGTTTTTAGGAGATGTCTATATGAAATACAACTATAGGAGGGAGCCCGTATCCCAGGGCCTTCGTCAGGCCGTAAACGAAAAGATTTGCCGCTTAATTGAGTATGATGAGGCACTAGACAAAGGTATTACAAAAGAAGACATTTTCAACCTGTACACCGGGGACGGCGGGTTACATGGACTCCAAGCAAGCGAGTATGCGGATTACAATGCCTACAAGCTGGCGAAGCAGGAAATTGAAAACGGCCAGTTTTTCACCCCACCGCCTGTCTGTGAATTTATCGTCCAATGCCTGCAGATAGCGGCAACGGATACAGTGGCGGATCTGACGTGCGGATCGGGTAATTTTTTCAACTATCTGCCGATGGAAGCAAACGCTTATGGCTGCGATAGCAGCGGGCCGGCTATCCAGGTCGCTCGCTATTTATATCCGGATGCGCACTTGGAAAATGCGGACATTCGGGATTATGAGCCGCCCGTACCGTTGGATTTTGTCGTCGGCAATCCGCCCTTTAATCTGCGTTGGCAGGTGGAGGATGATATCATGACCGGCGAAAACGTCCTGTCCCAAGCCTACTACTGCCAAAAGGCGGCGGCGCATATGAAGCCGCTTGGGATTTTGGCCCTGGTCGTCCCCTGCTCGTACCTGGCGGATGACTTTACGGACAGCCGCATGATCGCGGCGATGGAACAGCAATTCAGTTTTTTAGGGCAGTTCCTGCTCAGTCCGTCTACCTTCTCCTATCTGGGCGTAGCGAACTTCGCTACTAAGGTACAGTTTTGGCAACGACGATGTAAGATGCCGGATTGGTCGGCTCAACCGTATACCACTGCCATGTCGCTGGACGTGGATATTCAACAGGCAGACGCACTGAAGAAGGTGCGCGCATTGCTGGCACCGGCTCAACAATTCCGTGAAATACTCCGGCTTCATGTCATTATGGAAGCGGCCAGGGGAAGAAATCTCTGTCAGGGTGATTTTCAGTATCAGGTGCGGAAACTGCTCTATCAGATCCGCATCCACCCCCGGCTAAAAGAAAAGTACCCGAAATGCCGCGATTATCTGAACACTTATGTCACGCAAACCAAACCGCCTGATATGGAGTATGAAGATTGGCTGAAGGTGCGGATAACGAGCGCCAAGGTGTTGGCCTATTTGCGCCGGGCTTTATGCAGCCAGAACCCTCGTCCACTACGGCACACCGGGCTTGTTAAGCAGGACTACAATCTGGTGTATAAGGGGGTTCAGCCGCCGGAGGGCAAAGGTGCAGTTCTCCCGATTTACGAAGCGGTGCTATCGGAAGAAACACCGGAGTACGGGAAGTATACCAAGCTGATCGAAAAAAAGCGACGGGAATACCGCATAGAAAACCAAAAAATTCGGGAGATGTCGGAAGATGCTGCACTTGCCAAATGGCTGGATTTATTTGTGCTTTGGGATTCCGCAGAACGCAAACTCATTTACTTGAACGACAAACAAAAGCAGGATATCAACAAGATATTGCAGAAACGCGCTTTGCTGCTCCAATGGGAGCAAGGGAGCGGAAAAACCCTTGCTGGTATCGCAACGGGGCAATACCGGATGCAGCAATCCGTATGCAACACCTGGGTGGTATCCTCCGCGATTTGCATCCATAACACATGGAATATCAAATTAGCAAGCTACGGGATATCTCATGTGCTGGTACGTCGGCTAAAGGATCTACAGAAAATCCAGTCCGGGGACTTTGTGCTGATAACGCTGAATATGCTGATAAAGTATCGCAAGCAGGTAAAAAAGTGGCTGCGGGTTCATGGCTGGAATGTGCAGCTCATATTAGACGAAAGCGACGAGATCTCCAACCTAGACAGCAAGCGTACCAAGGCCGTACTGGACTGCTTCCGGCGCTGCCGGTACAAGCTGCCGATGACCGGCACGAGTATACGCAACAACATTGTAGAGTTTTTTCCCCAGCTGGAGTTGATGTACAATAATTCCGTCAATATGGTTTCGTGGTGTAAAGACATTTATCGAATGAAGGACGGAGAGCCTACCCCGGAGGATAATCTGTATTATGGGATGCCTATACCGGCCTACCGCAAGGGGAAAAAGCTCTTTTCCGATTCCCATCTGCCCGTTAAAATCACGGTGTTTGGACTGGAACAGGAAACCCAGGATGTGTACAACGCGGGCATTCTGAACGACATCCTCGATAGGTGCGTGATTACCCGTACCTTTGAAGAGGTCACAGGAAAGGATCTCAAACGCATACACCAGGTTCCTATCCGGTTTTCCGCCGAAGAGCGGGCGGTGTATGAATTGGCTTTGGAAAGGTTCTATGAAATCCAGGCACGCTATTTCCGCTCAACCGGCAATAGCCGCAAAGATAGTATGATGCGTATTTTTCAGCAGATTATCATGCTGCTGCGGATCAGTGCGGCGCCCGATACAGTTGACGAGTATGACGGCGGCGTTCCTTGTAAACCCCAAAAAATCATCCAGATGATCCGGCGTTGGGAAAACGACTATGTGGCCGTTGGCGTCCGTCATATTCTGACGCTCAACGCTTACAAGAGAGCGATCCAGGACGCATTGCCGGACAGGCCCTTATTCTGTGTAGCGGGCCGTTCTACGTCGCTGGCTAAACGTCGGGAGTTGAAAAAGACACTGAAGGAAAGCAAAAACGGCATACTGTTATGTACGCAGCAGAGCTTACCCTCCAGCGTTGATTATGAGTACGTGGATAAAATTATCATCCCGGAGTTTCACTATAACAATGCCGGGATGAGCCAGTTTTACCACCGATTTATACGTTTCACCTCGACGGAGCGGAAAGATATCTACTTTGTCATCTACCCGGAAAGTTTGGAATCCAACCTGATGCAGATGATTCTCTGCAAGGAGAAATTAAATCTGTACATGAAGGGGCAGGATACCAACCTGGACGAAATTTACGACCGTTTTGGCGTGGATTATAATCTGCTGTCCTTCATGATGCGCCGGGAAAAAGACAAAGAAGGGCATCCCCATATCCGCTGGGGTGAGCAAAAATTCGTTGCCTAGGAGGTTATCCTTATGAACTCTGCAACATATCGCGGGCTGCCATACCCGCCATCTTCGGAACTGGTTTCCAAAGGATATGTCCTGGACTATCTGCGGGAAAACGGGGCCGATGATGAAGCCGTATCCGATCTGTGCGAACTATACAGCGAAACCTTCCGCGGGGATTGGGTCTGGCGATATCCGATCACCGATGAGGCCGGGGTACAGGCTGTCATTTTCCCCGTGCGGGAGGGCTTCCTGTGGATTCCCTGTGATTACAAGCAGGGCGGCCGGTATCAAACCGAAAATGCGGAACTGTTGGACACAGCGGCTCTTGGTATCCTGAAAAGCGAACTGGCGGCCTATGCCGGTGAGCTGTGTGCTTATTTGCGTGATTCTAATTGATATAAAGAAAGACGACCTGCTGGCGCGGGCCGTCTTTCTTTGAGTATTACTCAGTCATGAAGCATACGCTTGTTTTTTCCTAAAAGGCAATTTAAGATTAAATAAAAAGAATTTTCACCGGATATTCGATTTGGGTCAATAAAACGCTCTTTTAAATCGTTTATTTGGTGAGGGACGGGAGCGAGGCGGTAAAATGTGAACAATTATGAAATGGGTCAGCTATTGACCCGTATACAAGAAGGTGATATTAGCGCCTACGAGGTGTTGTACAGCAACACCTATACTTTGGTGTGCTCCGTCGCATACTCTGTCCTTCACGACCAGTCCGCCGCAGAAGATATTGCACAAAACGTATTTTCCACGATCTGGAACCATAAAACCGCCTATCAACACAGCCGAAACCCTAATGCTTGGCTGTATACCCTCGCTCACAATGCTGCAGTGGATTATGTCAAAAGCAGAAAACATGAACTTAGCGTCGAGGAACCGTTGCTCCTATCTTCTCACGATACGGAAACCCCTGAAAATACTGTGATAGCAAGCGAACGAATTGAACAGCTCTTTGCGGTGTTGACCGAACCAGAAAGGAAAATCCTGGTGCTGCATCTGGTGGTGGGTCTCAAACACCGGGAGATCGCCAAAATGCTGAACCTGCCGCTGGGTACGGTTTTGAGCAAATACCAAAACAGCCTGCGGAAAATGCGCCAACACGATGAGAAGGATGCGTGATCCGAATGAAAAAATGGGAAAAAGCCCTGCAACAAGAACTAAAGAAAGAATTTCGGGAGGCTTTCCCGCCGCCTGTTCCGGATGCGCCGCCTGCCGCCGTCGAAGAGGTGCGGGTTCGGAAATCCCCGGTGAAATGGCTGGCCCCCGCCCTGGCAGCCGCTTTCGTCTTTTGCCTTGTCCTGCCCCTTCTGCTGCGTCAAACCGGCCTGCCGGTCGTCCAGCCCCCCGCCTCGGAGCAGTCTGTTCCAGGAGACAGCACCTCCGTTCCCTCTCCCTCGTCCAGCGGATCCACGTCTAATCCCAACGCCTCGGCGGTGGAAATCCCCTCCGGCCCCGTACCGGAAAGCAATCCGAATCTGGGGATAGAAACTGTCACGCTGACACAGGCGCAGGCCGCTCTCGGCTTGGAGCTAAAGGAACCAGCCGGCTGTACTCTACGCAGCCTCGTCCTTTATCGTAAAATGCAGGGAGTGTGCTATACGCTGGAGCTGGACGGCCAGGAAATCGGCGCCGTGACAATCGGAAAAGGCGAGAAGGCTATCGACACGTCCAACTATCAGCCGGTGGAAAGCAGCCGCTACCCCTTTTATACCGGCTATGACAGCCAGCAGCTTGCATGGATGAACACAGGTATCTTACTGAACTGGAAGGGTGTTCACTACCACGGCGTATTTCATGGCCTCACGGAAGCGCAGATGCTTTCGATTATGGAATCGCTGATCGTGTCCTGACGCCCTTTGTCCGGCAAGAACAAAGGAGAAAGGGAATGTGACAACCAAAAGGAAATACACACGTCTGGCGGCGCTACTGGCAGCCCTGCTTGTGGCGCTGACGGCCTGCGGAGCGCAGACGGATAATACAGCCGTTCCCGCTTCCGTGAGTACCGGCGAGCCGATCACCACGGCCTTGTCCACCACCATTCCGACAACCGCTGTTTCTACGACTCAAACGACCACGCCGGTCACCACCACAACAACCGCACCTCCGACAACCACAACAACGGTCACGACAACCACCGCTACATCTGCGGACGGCTTTCAGCCGGGCCGGATTTACAGCAAATACGTCCTGCTGTATCGGGTGGAGGACGGTGAGGTGATCTATGAGCAGGCCGCCGACAAGCGGATGTACCCGGCCTCCATGACAAAGATGATGACGATGTGGCTGGCAATCCGGCATCTTCCGCTGGAACAGGAAGTCACCGTATCCGCCGACATTTTCCCGGCCTTGTATGAGGCGTCCAAAGCCGGTTTCCAACCCGGTGAGGTGGTAACGGTAAAAGACCTTCTCTACGGGGCGATGCTCCCCTCCGGAGGGGAAGCGGCGGTGATGCTGGCCGTGGCGCTGGACGGCTCCGAAGCCGCCTTTGCCGAGCGGATGAACCAGGAGGCCCAGCGGATCGGCATGGCGGACACGCATTTTGTCAACGCCACCGGCCTGCACGACGATAACCATTATTCCACGGCGCGGGACGTCCTGCTCCTGCTGCGTACCGTCCTGCAAAACGAAACCTTCCGGGAAATCTTCTCCACTGCGGAGTATACCACCAGCCCCACCAACCTTCATCCCAACGGGCTGCACCTGCGGAGTACCTTCCTGAAGCACTGGAACCCGGCCTTGTTGGAGGACGGGAAGGTGTACGGCGGAAAGACCGGTTTCACCGATCAGGCGGGGCGGTGTCTGGCGAGCGCGGCGGAAAAGCACGGTCTGCATTATCTGCTGGTAACGGCCGGGGCCGACGGCAGCCACCATATCACCGATGCCCAGAACATCTACGGTCGATATTTACCATAACCCAAGGAGCCCATGGAATATTCCATTGTTCTAAATTGAAATTAGGAGGTCAGATAGCATGAAAGCAGTTAAAATCCTATCGCTGATAGCCGCTCTGCTGATGTGTCTGTCGCTGGCGGCCTGTTATCAGCAAACCGATGTGCTGGAGGGCGCTGAAGAAAAGGAGAACGTCCTGACGGCTGATCCGAACTATGCCGCCCCTGCCCAGCAGGAAGACAAGACGGAGCCGGAATCGGAGCCTGAACCGGAAACCGGCAGCGCCAGTGCCCCGACTACAGCCCCGAATAAATCCGAAGCACCGGAACAGAACACCGTTACGGAGAATACAAAGGATCGTAACTTTAACTATCCGTATCCGTATATCGGTATTACCGACGCTAAAGATCCCAGTGGTTATGACACGGGCACAATCGTCCCGCCTCCCGTCGATCAAGCGAACACTGTGAAGAAAGTGACCTTACTCACGCCTGATGACCCGATCAATACCATTGGTGCAACGTATGTGCCGCAGGAGCTGGCACCAGCAAAAGGCGAAAATATGCTGGCAGCCATGACGGAAGGACAGTGGATCGCCTACACGGAAGATCCGATTATGTGGATTGAAGAATCCCCTTTGTATCCAGACTATGCGGCGGTGATAGAAACCGATGAAAAGACACTAATAGTCCATTTCTGTGAGGACTTCGACAACCAAGGGTTTATCGTCATGGATACGCTGCCGGACGGCGTTTCTTATACCGACCACATCAAATCCAGCGGCTGGGGGCAGGATTTTGATTACTACACCACTACTAGCGAAACCTATAACAAGATGCTCAACGCGCTGATAAAGTAAACCGATTAAAAGGGCGGGGTCGATGCAATGAATTACATCGACCCCGCCTGCTTTTTATTTAGGTATTCTTAGTTAATTTCGTAGTCTGTAAGAATTTCATCTTTTGCGCCGTTATAATCTACCACAGTGAATAACCGATAATAATACTTACCGCTTTCGATATCATAGAACGCCTTCCCGTGGTGGTCATAGACTGTGCCGCCGTCGTTTTGAGCCGCTACCTTCTGGACGGCTAATTGCTTCGCGGCCGCGATGTCATTTTCTGAAGGAAGTCTGTGAGAAGAGGCCGGTCTTTGTCCGGCAATCGTATTGTCGCGGACAGATTCTAGTTTTTCATTCAGAAAGACAAGAGAATAGCCGCTATTGGTTTGATAACCATTCACGGTTTCCGTCACATCAATGATGAAGTTTTGATTGTTCGGATCGTTGGAGATGATCGAAACCTCATAGGATGTAAAATCTACTTGCGGGTACAGTTCCTGTAAAGCACCAAAGATCGGTTGGTAATCGGTATCTTCATAGTGGAAAGTAACGGTCGGAAGAGTAGCATTAGCTTCTGAAAGATCCAGCGATCGGGTCACAGCAGATTTTTTAAGAACCTCATTGGTGTTGCCATATATAACGTAGGATTTAATCCCGTTATTGTAATAGTCATTAAAACTGGCTGCGTATGCGGCAGAAGCGGCAACAGTAGAGCCTCCTTTGAGTAAATAACCAAAGCGATCTCTGAATTTCATTACATCAGTATTATAGATAGTAGTACTCCAACCGATTGCACAATTTGCGCCTTGCGCTACGGCTACCTGGCATATATTGCCTCCGGCTGCATATCCAGCTGTACTACAACCGCAGATATACGCCATACGGACATTATTTAAACTACGTGATTTCAAACCGACATAGTTGATTGAGGCATTGTTGTAACCATTGGAAACATATATCTTTGTGCTATTGTTGTTGTTCGTTAATTCTAACAAACTAGGATTTCCGTGTCCAACTAAGCAAATAATGTCGCTATTTAACCGTTCCGAATTTACATAATCGTAGGTGTTTTCATGGTTCCAGTAGCTATGCCAACCGCAGGCATCCCACCAATAGGCAAATTTCTGAATATCCGTATCGGTATAAACTTGCCCTCCCATAGTATAGGCACTTCCTACGTTGGCGCTGGCCGACATGGGGAAGGAGATGCAGGTTGTCAAAATAATCAGCGCAAAGAGCATGGATAGCCATGCGCGTGTTCGTTTTAAATGCTTCATTTTTAACGCTCCTTTACTGCAAAATAAATATGGCAGATGGATAGATCCTCTGCTGATTTAGTTGTAGGTTGTCGTCAAATCTAGTTCTGCATTGGAATCACTCCTATTACAATAAATTTGGACAGGAAAGCCGGACAGCCAGTCCGGCTTTCCCTCCA
>OFLZ01000173.1_pt1 | contig 59134 bp, 48 predicted proteins | sample 1541321 | NCBI WGS metagenome assembly OFLZ01 (sample SAMN04209223, study PRJEB22552) | human gut metagenome | biome: gut; material: feces | host: Homo sapiens | place: USA: Oklahoma | reverse complement strand
GCAGGATTCTTACCGCTTTTTAGTCAGGATTGCGAACTTGTTTCGCAATTACCTATGAATATTATCCGCGGGTTGTCACTTATGATTGCTGTGGTATTTATGGCTTTTACATTTTTTGTCCTGATTTTTTCAGTGTATATGTATATGCGAACTAAAAAAGTGGAGTTTGGACTTTTTGCCCTGCTTTGTATCTGTGTGCTGGGATATGGTTCTTATCCGATCCTGCATTCCTTTGTTGCAGTAAAAGTACAGCCTTGTTATGGAATGGAGGCATTGTTCTATTATCTGATGTTTGCCGGTGTTATGCTGGTACAACAGAAGATCCTGGGAGGTGAGGAAAGGATTCCGGAAATTCTTGCAGGTGTGGCCACCGCAGCCGGAGTGATGGTTTTTGTGGCAGAAATGCTGTGCAGCAGAGCCCAGTCTGCAACAGGGCTGTATCTGATCTCTAAGCTTACAGAGATTTTGAAGTGGGCAGCAGCCGGTTATCTGCTTTTCAGAAGTGTAAAGGAGATAAAACAGAAGTACAGTAATGTACTTTTAGTGGGAATTGTTGTTTATGCAGCGTCTCTGGCAGCAGACAGGATATGGAGATTATATGAGCCGATCATTGGCGGGTGGTTTACGGAAATTGGTGCAGCAGTGCTTGTAGCCAGTGTGGGACTGACTCTGTGGATGGAGCTTGCCAATGCTTACAGATTTCAGCTTACCTATGGAGAATACAGCCGTCAGATGGAACAGAAACTGCAGATACAGAAACAGAATTATGAGGAACTTACAGAAAAGATGGATGAGATCAGCAGGATGCGCCATGATATGAGACACCATCTGCGCACCATCATGTCTTACACCCAGCAGGGAAAATATCAGGAGATGATGGAATATCTGCAGGAGTATGCATCCGTTATAACAGAAGAGGAAAAGCTAATCTGTTATTGCAGAAACATGGCCGTAGATGCAGTGATCCATTTTTATGCAGGAGAACTGAGGAAGAAAGGGATTCCTTTTGAATGTGATATGATGCTGCCACAGAATATTGGCATTTCAGATACAGATCTGTGCAAAATATATGGAAATCTTCTGGAAAATGCCGTAGATGCAGTAAAAGATCTGCTGCCGGAAAATAAGCCTTATGTAAAGATGCTTACAAAGGTTAAGAACAGGAAGCTTCTGATAGAGATTTCAAATCCATATTCCAATGGAATCCAGCGAAGGGAAAAAGTTTTTTATTCAACAAAGCATGAAGGCTTTGGAATCGGAACAGCGTCTGTGGCAGAAGTGGTACAACGAATGGGCGGATATGTAGTTTTTAATACAGAAGAGGGTATTTTTAAAGTAAATATCTTTCTGCCGGTGAAAACAGTACAGTAAATAAATAGTTACTGCCCGGAGGGGAAGAGGCATATCGGAAATACTTATTTATCAGAGTCTGAAGAGAATAAGTATTCCAGATATGCTTTTTTTATTGCGTTGGAGCCACGCTTGCGTACAGTAACAAGCTCCTGATTGTCCATAACAAAGCCTTCATCTGTGGATTTCTCGATGTGATCCATATTTACGATACAGCCTCTGTAACAGGAGAGAAAACATTTCATTCCCTCCAGAAGCTCTTCGAATTTCTGGAAGGTTATGTAGGAGCGTATAATGCCTGCATCTGTGGTATGTACCTGAACTGCATTGCGGTAGGTATCCACGTACAGGATGCTCCTGACAGGGATCTTTACAGGGGTACGGTCGGAAATCAGCTCTATATATCTGGAATTCTGCGACTGCCTGAACTGGATTGTTGAGAGGATCCGGCAAAGCTTCTCCGGGTCAAAGGGCTTCAGCAGATAGTAGGATGCCTGTACATCATAGCTTTCCACAGCAAAGGAATCACTGCTTGAAATAAAAATCAGAGCAGCTGTATCCCTGGCTTCGCGGAGCTTTCTGGCTGCATCCATACCGGTCATACTGCCCATATAAATATCCATAATGATCAGGTCGTAAAATCCGGGTATGTATTTAGTAAAAAAAGCTTCTGCGCTGGAATACAAATGGATGTCTGCGGATGTGTTCTGGGATTCATAATAAGAAGAAATGACAGATTTTACCTGACGCAGATCTTCCTTTGAATCGTCAAGGATTGCAATATTCAAAAGGAGTACCTCCTAAATTAACTTAAACATAATTTGTATTTTAGCGTATTTTCATGAGTTATTCAAGTACGGATTCCTTACTGAAAGCAAGTAATACCATAAGTATTTATTCATTTTTCCATATTTCATGAAAAATGTCATTTAATCCCATGTATCTTGAAAATAAGACTGAAATTTTTTATAGTAAGAACATAGAAATTCAGTTTAGAAATATGTACACACATTTTAAGAAAGGATGGTAAAAAAATATGAAAAACTGGAAAAAAATAATGGCAGGTCTTTGTGCTGCTGCAATGGTAAGCTCTATGGTTGTTCCGGTATGGGCAGCAGAGGAGACTACAGAAGAAGCAGCAGAGGAGACTACAGAAGAAGCAGCAGATGACGGAGATGTCGCGGATGTATCAGAGGCAATGTTGGGTCTGTGGAAGGACAGTGCGGGAGATATTTACGGATTCTATAAAGATAATTCGTTTTTTGGCCAGTGGAAGGATGAAGAGCAGGATGTTCTTGGTGTATATGCCCTGAGTTCAGACGGAGAATATACAGCTCTGGTAATGCAGTTCGCAAATGACGACGGCACGTATGATGATGAAAATATGGTAACTTATCTGGTGCAGGCAAATGAGGAAGAGAATCTTCTGGAACTTTATGATCCGGACAGTCTGGACCTGACTGCAACCCTGGAGCCTTATGAGGCAGACGGTGATGAGTCGGATTACAATCAGACTTATCAGGATATGGGTGATATCCTGACAGAGTGTTATTCCGGCGAAACAGAAGCGGGTGAGACTTTTATTTATGCAGCTAATGATGATGGAACTTTCTGCTCAGTACTTGTGATCGATCAGGATGATAACTATGTAAGCTTTGTTGGTGAAGGTACTTTTGATGAAGAGAATGGTACTGTGACGATTACTGATGAAGTTTCTGAGATGGCACTTACTTTTGGCGTGGCAGTGAATGATGATGATACACTGACACTGGATATGGGTGATCTTGGAAGCGCTACTGTAGAGGAAGCTACGCTGGCGGTTGCTGTGCAGGGACTGAAGTATGCAGTTGAGAATGGAACTGAGATGAACTAAGCAATTCTTTTTCAGGAACAAAAATATGTGATTTTGAGGATACTCCTCTTCGGATAGATTTATTCGGAGGGGAGTGTTTTTTCTGTGCCGGGGGTTTTAGAATGGCTGGGAAGATGGTATAATGAGGAGCGAATTCTATAGTTTTTGTGGAAGTGTTACAGATGAGCAGAAACAGACAGGAAGCGAAAATTACGAGAGAGGTTTGAATTTATGAATATTCTGAATATAGAGCATGTTTCCAAGGTGTTTGGTGAGAAGGTGGTGCTGGATGATGTTTCCTACGGGGTGCATCAGGGAGATAAGATTGGGATCATCGGGATTAATGGGACTGGGAAGTCTACGATTCTGAAGATCATCGGCGGTCTGGAGGAGCCGGATGAGGGGCAGGTGATCACTCAAAATGGCCTGAGAATCACGTATCTTCCGCAGATGCCGGAGTTTCCGCAGGGAGCTTCTGTCCTGGATTATGTGGCAGAAGGAAAGTGGCAGAAAGACTGGAGTACTGAGAGCGAGGCAAGGAATGTTCTGAATAAGCTGGGAATTACAGACCATGAGGAGAAGATCGATCATTTATCCGGGGGACAGAAGAAAAGGGTGGCACTGGCAAGGACTCTGGTGAATCCCTGTGATGTGCTGCTTCTGGACGAGCCTACCAACCATCTGGATAATGAGATGGTGACCTGGCTGGAGGACTTTCTGAGAAGTTTTAAGGGCGTTGTGATTATGGTTACTCATGACAGATATTTCCTCGACAGGGTTACTAATAAGATTCTGGAGATTTCCCATGGCGGCCTTTATGCTTATGAGGCTAATTACTCGAAGTTTCTGGAACTGAAGGCAGAGCGTGAGGAGATGGAGCTTGCCAGTGAGAGGAAGAGACAGAGCGTACTCCGCATGGAACTGGAGTGGGCAAAGCGTGGATGCAGAGCCAGAAGTACCAAGCAGCGGGCACGTCTGGAACGCCTGGAGGCACTGAAGAACGGAAAGGCTCCGGTGCGTGATGCGAATGTGGAGCTGGATTCTGTTGAGACACGTATGGGAAAGAAGACAATCGAACTTCACCATATCAGCAAGAGTTTTGGTGAGAAGAAGATCCTGGATGATTTTAATTATATTGTGCTGCGCAATCAGCGTCTGGGAATTATCGGCCCCAATGGATGCGGAAAGTCAACTTTGATCAAGATTATTGATGGGATGGTACAGCCGGATGCAGGAGAAGTGGAAATTGGAGAAACCATCCGCATAGGGTATTTTGCACAGGAAGTGCCGGATATGGATACCAATCAGCGTGTGATCGATTATATCCGCGACGTGGCAGAGTATATTCCGACCAGAGACGGGAAGATTTCCGCAACAATGATGCTGGAGAGGTTTCTCTTTGATTCTGCCATGCAGTATGCACCCATTGCCAAATTGTCAGGTGGTGAGAAGAGGCGTCTGTATCTGCTGAAGGTTCTGATGGAGGCGCCGAATGTGCTTCTTCTGGATGAGCCAAGTAATGATCTGGATATTCCTACACTGACCATTCTGGAGGATTATCTGGATTCTTTTGCAGGGATTGTGATCGCAGTGTCTCATGACAGGTATTTTCTGGATAATATTGTGGACAGGATTTTTGCTTTTGAGGGGAATGGACATCTGACCCAGTATGAGGGCGGATATACGGATTATACAGAGGCGCTGGCGAGAAAAGGCGGGGCAGTATCTGAAGGACAGAGCATTGCAGTTGGTGCGGAAAAGAAGAAGTCGGCTCAGGCAGACTGGAAGCAGAATCGTCCCCAGAAGCTGAAATTTACCTATAAAGAGCAGAGGGAATTTGAAACTATCGATGATGATATTGCAACGCTGGAGGAACTGCTGGAGAAGCTGGATAAGGATATGGAGGCCAATGCCACCAATTCTGTGAAGCTTCGTGAGATCATGGAGCAGAAGGAGAAGGCACAGGCAGATCTGGATGAGAAGATGGACAGGTGGGTTTATCTGAATGATCTGGCGGAGCGAATCGAGGCACAAAAAAGTGAAAAGTGATTTTTTTCAGATGCTATTGACTTTGCAGAGGGTTCTTTAGTATGATACAGATTATGGAAGATTGCAGGAGCTGCTTTGCAGCGGGGCAATTTGCGGATGCCGGGTCAGTAACAGAAAATATCTTTTGATTCTGACATCTGTAAGTGAACAGTAAGTGAACAGGAGATATAAAAATATGGCAGAACAGGTCAGAGTTGTAGTGGACGCAATGGGCGGGGATAATGCCCCGGCAGAACCTGTCAGAGCTGCAGTGGAAGCTGTAACAGAGAGACAGGACATAAAAGTAATTCTTACAGGAAAACAGGAAGTGATAGATAAGGAACTGGCGAAATATTCCGGATATCCGAAGAACCAGATTCAGGTTGTCAATGCATCCCAGGTGATCGAGACAGCAGAACCCCCTGTTTTTGCGATCCGTAAGAAAAAAGATTCATCAATCGTAGTAGGTTTGAATATGGTTAAGAAACAGGAGGCAGATGCCTTTGTTTCATCAGGAAGTACAGGAGCTGTTCTTGTTGGCGGACAGGTACTGGTAGGCAGAAGTAAAGGTGTGGAGAGGCCGCCTCTTGCACCGTTGATCCCTACCACGAAGGGTGTTTCCCTTCTGATCGACTGTGGTGCCAATGTGGATGCACGTCCATCGCATCTGGTGCAGTTTGCGAAGATGGGCTCTATTTATATGGAGAACGTAGTCGGTATTAAAAATCCAAAAGTTGCCATTGTAAATAACGGGGCGGAAGAGGAGAAGGGAAATGCACTTGTAAAAGAAACTTTCCCCCTTCTGAAAGAATGCAAAAGCATTAATTTCATCGGAAGTATAGAAGCCAGAGATATCCCGGCAGGATATGCGGATGTGGTCGTATGCGAAGCATTTGTGGGAAATGTGATCCTTAAATTATATGAGGGAGTTGGTTCTGCCCTGGTCCAGAAGATCAAAGAAGGAATGATGACCAGCACAAGAAGTAAGATCGGTGCACTTCTGGTAAAGCCTGCACTGAAAGAAACTCTGAAATCCTTTGATGCAACGGAATATGGCGGAGCACCGCTTCTGGGGCTTAAAGGACTTGTGGTAAAGACGCATGGAAGTGCCAAAGCCATTGAGATCAAACATGGTATTTTCCAGTGTGTACAGTTTAAACAGGAGAAGATCAACGAGAAGATCGCAGAGCGTATCCTGGAGGATCAGGAAGTACTGAAGTCCGGAGCAGAATAGAGCAGGACAGGAACAGGAAGGAGGGTTGAAGATGGAACTGGAGAAAATAAAAGCTATCATAGCAGAGGTTCTGAATATTGATGCAGATTCGATCACAGAAGACACTACATTTGTAGATGATCTTGGTGCAGACTCTCTTGATATTTTTCAGATTATTATGGGGATTGAAGAGGAGTATGACATTGAGCTGGATAATGAATCTGTCGAACAGATTCAGACAGTTGGTGATGCTGTTGAAGCAATTCGGACAATTAAATAAAAATGTAACTGTCCGGCAGTCTGAAATTTGACAGGAGCATAATACAGGCGCACTGAGCAGTTGCAAAAATGATGTCGCAGGGTTGTCAGATGACAGCCCTGCGCATATGGAGAGGGTTAGAGGAATGAATAGAAAGACAGAAGAATTAGAAGAAATCATAGGATATCATTTTAAAAATAAACATTATCTTACACAGGCACTGACTCACAGTTCCTATGCAAATGAGAAGAAGCTGGGGAAGCTGGGCAGCAATGAGAGACTGGAGTTTCTGGGAGATGCTGTGCTGGAGCTGATCAGCAGTGATTATCTGTATGCAAGATTTACCCAGATACCGGAGGGAGAGCTGACAAAGAAGAGAGCCAGCCTGGTGTGTGAGCCAAGCCTTGCCTATTGTGCAAGAGAATTCGGACTGCCGCAGTTTCTGTTGCTTGGAAAGGGCGAGGATATGACAGGCGGAAGAAACAGGGATTCTATCGTCTCTGATGCAACAGAGGCTTTACTGGGAGCTATCTATCTGGATGGTGGTTTTGCTAATGCAAAGGAGTTTGTGCTGAATTTTATCCTGAATGATATTGAACACAAACAGCTCTTTTATGATAGCAAGACCATCCTGCAGGAAATCGTGCAGGAAAACGGAACACAGCCGGTGGAATATATTCTGACAAAAGAAGAAGGCCCGGATCATAACAAAAACTTTACTGTGGAGGCAAGAGTAAACGGAAAAGTGATGGGACAGGGAAGCGGTCATACAAAGAAAGCAGCAGAACAGGCCGCAGCATACCAGGCGATTCGTGTACTCAGAAAATAAACAGGAGAATTATGTATTTAAAGAATATAGAGGTACAGGGATTTAAGTCTTTCGCCCAGAAGATCAATTTTGAATTTCATAACGGGATCACCGGTATTGTAGGTCCGAACGGAAGTGGAAAGAGCAATGTCGGTGATGCGGTGAGATGGGTGCTGGGTGAACAGAGTGCCAGATCTCTGCGAGGAGGAAATATGCAGGATGTTATTTTCTCCGGTACAGAGACAAGAAAACCCCTGGGTTATGCATCGGTGGCGATCACACTGGATAATTCAGACCATAAGCTTCCGGTTGATTTTAACGAGGTTACGGTTACCAGAAGGCTTTACCGTTCAGGAGAGAGTGAATATAAGATCAACGGAAGTGCCTGCAGACTGAAAGATATCAATGAGATGTTTTATGATACAGGTATCGGTAAAGAAGGATATTCCATTATCGGACAGGGACAGATCGACAGGATCCTAAGCGGTAAACCGGAAGAGAGAAGAGAGCTTTTTGATGAGGCAGCAGGTATTGTTAAATTTAAGAGAAGAAAGAATACCACGATCAAAAAACTGGAGGAAGAACGCCAGAACCTGGTCAGAGTGACAGATATCCTCTCGGAGCTTACCAGACAGCTGGAACCACTGGAGAAACAGTCAGAGACAGCAAGAGTTTATCTTTCCAAAAGAGAGACTCTTAAGGAACTGGATGTGAATATGTTCCTGATGGAGTATGCTGCTGCAGCCAAAGAACTCAAGGAACTGGAAGAGAAGAACATAATTGCGCAGAATCAGCTGAAGGATACCCAGAGTTCCTATGACCGGACCAAGGTGGAATATGAACGTCTGGAACAGGAGTTGGAAGATTTAAATTCCAAAATGGATGCACTTCGCATTTCCGGCCAGGAGCAGGCAATCCGTAAACAGCAGCTGGAAGGCCAGATCAATGTATTAAATGAGCAGATACTGGCAGGGGCACAGAATGAAGAGCATTATAAGGGACGTATCCAGACTATTGAGGCTGAACTTTCAGTAAGAACAGATTCAAAGAAGAAACTTGAAGAAGAAAAAACGGATATTTATGCACAGTTAAAGGCTGTCCGTAAGAAACTTTCTGAGGAAGAAGAGAAATTAAGGACAGCACAGGAGAATATGGAAGCCTGTACTCTCGAAGTGGAGAATGGCAAAAATGAGATCATTGAAATTCTGAACAGCCGCGCCAATGTCAAGGGTAAAGCCCAGAGATTTGATGCAATGATGGAACAGGCAGAAATCCGTAAGGCAGAGATCAGCCAGCGTATTCTCAGACTGAAGAGTGAAGAGGAAGAGCAGCAGACCATTCTGACTACAGCCCGGAAACAGTATGATGAGATTACATCCCAGATTGAAAATGCCAATGAGGAATGTGAACATCTGAATCTGAGTGTGATGAAGATTCAGGAAAAGCTGAAGGAACAGAACACAAAGCTGGAAGCAGAACAGACAGCCTATCACAGAGAGGCATCCCGGCTGGATTCTCTCAGAAATATCGCGGAGCGCTATGATGGATACGGAAACAGTATCCGGAGAGTTATGGAACAAAAAGAACGTGTTCCGGGAATCCAGGGTGTTGTCGCAGATCTGATCCAGGTAAACAAAGATTATGAGATCGCTATCGAGACAGCTCTTGGTGGGAGCATTCAGAATATTGTTACAGATAATGAGCAGACTGCCAAAACCATGATCGAATTTCTGAAAAAGAATCGTTATGGACGTGCGACCTTTCTTCCCATGAGCAGCATAAGTCCCAGAGGTGAGTTTACACCGAAAGAAGCACTGAAAGAGCCGGGCGTTGTGGGGATTGCCAGCGAACTGGTGTCCGTAGCTTCTCAGTATCAGCAGATCACGAAATTCCTTCTTGGAAGAGTGCTGGTAGTTGATAACATTGATCATGCAATTGCAATAGGAAAAAAATACAGACACAGTCTGAGAATGGTCACAACAGAGGGTGAATCCTTAAGCCCGGGAGGTTCCATGACCGGCGGTGCCTTCAGAAACAACAGCAATCTGCTTGGAAGACGGCGTGAGATAGAGGAACTGGAAGCAAAAGTAAATCAGCTGAAGCAGAATCTGACCGAAATGCAGAATGCTGTTGAGGAAAATAAAAATCAGAGAAACAGGCTTCGTGATGCCATTGCAGGATTTCAGGAAAAACTCCGTCAGAAATATATAGAACAGAATACTGCCAGAATGAATATCAAACAGCAGGAAAAGAAAGCTGAGGAGATCCGAAGCGGATATGCGCAGATCAACAGAGATCAGGCAGAGATCAAACGCCAGGTCATGGAAATCCGGCAGGATCATGACCGGATTGCCAGGGAACTGGAGAGTTCAAAGCAGGATGAAAAAGAACTGGAGAGTTTTATTGAGGCAAAGCAGTCAGAACTGGATGAATGGAAAGAAGAAGAGAAGAAAATCACCCGGGAGTTAGAAGAAATCCGTCTTCAGTCATCCGCTCTTGAACAGAAAGAGAAATTTGACCAGGAAAACCTGAGCCGTCTGAAAGCAGAAATCACAGCTTTTATGACTGAGAAAGAGGATATTTATCAGTCTCTTGCTCACAGCAGTGAAGAGATGGAAAAGAAGCAGGAGATGATCACCCAGCTGAAAAAAGAGTCGGAAGAGTCTGTCCTTCATGAAGAACAGGCACAGATGCAGCTGAAAAATCTGCAGAAGGAGAAAGAGAGCAGAACTTCTCAGCATAAAGATTTTTTTGAGAAAAGAGATTATCTGTCCGGTCAGATCGGACTTCTGGATAAGGAATGTTACCGTCTGCAGGGACAGATGGACAAGCTGGAGGAGAACAGGGAAGAGCGGATTGCCTATATGTGGTCCGAGTATGAGATCACTCCCAATAATGCTGTTTCCTACAGAAAAGAGGAACTTACTGATCTTTCGCAGATGAAGCGACAGGCAGCTCAGATTAAAGATGATATCAGAAAGCTGGGACCTGTAAATGTAAATGCTATTGAGGATTATAAGGAACTTCTGGAAAGACACACCTTTCTGTCCGGCCAGTATGAGGATCTGGTCACAGCGGAGAAAACCCTGGAACAGATCATTCAGGAGCTGGATGAGGGAATGCGGAAACAGTTTTCTGAGAAATTCGGCGAGATCCAGAAGGAATTTGACAAGGCATTTAAGGAATTGTTCGGAGGCGGAAAAGGAACCCTGGAGCTGGATGAAGAGGCAGATATCCTGGAGGCAGGAATTAAGATCATTTCCCAGCCGCCGGGAAAGAAACTGCAGAATATGATGCAGCTTTCCGGCGGGGAAAAAGCTCTGACAGCTATCGCACTTCTTTTCGCAATCCAGAATCTGAAGCCGTCACCGTTCTGTCTGCTGGATGAGATCGAGGCAGCGCTGGACGATTCCAATGTTGGGCGATTTGCCGGATATTTACAGAAGTTGACGAAAAACACACAATTTATTATAATAACCCATAGACGTGGAACTATGAACGCCGCAGACCGGCTTTATGGTATTACCATGCAGGAAAAAGGGGTATCCACACTGGTTTCCGTCGATCTGGTGGAGAATCAGCTTACCCAGTAACAGGAGGAGTTTCACATGGCAGAAGAAAAGAAAGGTTTTTTTAAACGATTAGTCAGTGGACTGGCAAAGACCAGAGACAATATCGTAGCCGGATTTGACAGTATTTTCAGTGGTTTTTCCAGTATTGATGAAGATTTTTATGAAGAGCTGGAAGAGATTCTGATCATGGGTGATATCGGGATCAATGCGACCACTTCTATTATTGAGAATTTAAAGAAAGAGGTTTCCGAACGTCATATTAAGGAACCGATGGAATGTAAACAGCTTCTGATCAATGAGATCAAGGATCAGATGCGTGTGGACAGCACAGAGTATGAATTTGAGAACCGCAGATCCGTAGTTTTGGTGATCGGTGTCAATGGTGTCGGAAAAACCACTTCAGTAGGAAAGCTTGCAGGAAAATTAAAAGACCAGGGCAAGAAGGTTATCCTTGCTGCAGCCGATACTTTCCGCGCAGCAGCAGGAGAGCAGCTTACTGAGTGGGCGAACCGTGCAGGTGTGGAGATCATCGGCGGACAGGCGGGAGCAGATCCTGCATCTGTTATCTATGATGCGGTGGCTGCAGCCAAAGCAAGAAATGCAGACGTACTTCTCTGCGATACAGCAGGACGTCTTCATAATAAAAAGAACCTTATGGAAGAACTCCGCAAGATTTACAGGATCCTGGAGAGGGAGTATCCGGATGCATATCTGGAGACACTGGTAGTGCTGGATGGTACCACCGGACAGAATGCCCTTGCACAGGCGAGACAATTTGCGGAGGTCGCAAATGTCAGCGGTATTATCCTTACCAAGCTGGACGGAACTGCCAAGGGAGGTATTGCAGTTGCCATCCAGTCTGAACTGGATATTCCGGTGAAGTACATTGGCGTAGGAGAAAGTATTGACGATCTTCAGAAATTCGATGCAGATGCATTTGTAAATGCGTTGTTTGATGTAGACCATAAAGAAAACCCGGACGCTTAAGATTAGGATGTACTTTCGGAGTCAAATCAAGTACAAAAAGATTCAGGGAGTACATTTAGGACAAAATGGAGGAAAAAACAATGCTTACTTTAGAGAGTTTTGAACAGGCATCAGAGATCGTAAAACAGGTCACACAGGAAACAAAGCTGATCAAGAGCAGCTATTTCAGTGAACTTACAGGAAATAAGGTTTATTTAAAACCGGAGAATATGCAGCGTACAGGTGCATATAAGGTTCGTGGTGCCTATTATAAGATCAGCACTCTTTCCGATGAAGAGAGAAATAAAGGTCTGATCACAGCATCCGCCGGAAATCATGCACAGGGTGTTGCCTATGCTGCGCATAAATATGGTGTGAAGGCAGTGATCGTTATGCCTACCACAACTCCGCTGATCAAGGTTGAGAGAACAAAGAGTTACGGTGCAGAGGTTATCCTGCATGGTGATGTATATGATGAGGCATGTGCACATGCACTGGAACTTGCTGAGAAAGAGGGATATACCTTTATCCATCCTTTCGATGATCCGGCAGTTGCCACAGGACAGGGTACCATTGCAATGGAGATCGTTCAGGAGCTTCCGCTTGTTGATTATATTCTGGTTCCAATCGGTGGAGGCGGACTTGCAACAGGTGTTTCCACACTTGCGAAGCTGTTAAATCCACATATCAAAGTCATTGGTGTGGAACCGGCAGGTGCTGCCTGCATGAAGGCTTCTCTGAAGAAGGGTGAGGTTGTGACTCTTCCGCACGTAAATACGATTGCTGACGGTACTGCCGTACAGACACCCGGAAAGAAAATCTTCCCGTATATCCAGAAGAATCTGGACGATATCATCACTATCGAGGATGATGAACTGATTGTTGCTTTCCTTGACATGGTTGAGAACCATAAGATGATCGTAGAGAATTCCGGTCTTCTGACAGTGGCAGCGCTTCGTCATCTGGATGTGAAGGGAAAGAAGATTGTTTCTATCTTAAGCGGTGGAAACATGGATGTTATTACCATGTCTTCTGTTGTTCAGCATGGTCTGATCCAGAGAGACAGAATCTTCACAGTATCTGTGCTCATTCCGGATAAGCCGGGTGAACTGGTACGTGTGGCAAGCGTGATCGCCAGGGCGCAGGGCAATGTTATCAAGCTGGATCATAACCAGTTTGTAAGCACGAACAGAAATGCGGCAGTGGAACTTAAGATCACATTGGAGGCTTTTGGCACAGATCATAAGAATGAGATTGTTAAAGCTCTCGAAGATGCAGGATGCAGACCGAAGGTGATTCGCCCAAGTCTGTGATTGCTAAAGTGAATATTGGAATGAGAGACCCCTGGTGTTCGGATTGAGCATTAGGGGTTTGTTTTTTGGGGCTCAAGAGGGACGCGCAGAAAAATCTTTTGTTTCGTGTGCGGTTTCGGGTCCTAAGATATTCTAAGCCGTCAGAAATCTGCTAAAAGCATGAGCCGTCTTGTCAAACTCGCTCCGTTGCAAACTTCGCTCAGACACGTGAAGCAGCCGGCTCATAACGCAGATTTCTGACGGCTAAGAATATCTAAGAACCCTGCAAATGCACACGAAACAAAAGATTTTTCTGTGCTGAGGCTGAGAGTGGGAGTGTTTTATAGTTCTATACGATGATAATAATTTGTATGGAAAGTAGTCTTATGAAAATCTATAGACTATTATAGAAGAACATGGTATGATGTGAGATATTAAGAAGAATATTTTGTAGAAAACACATAATATATAAAGATAAAATGTAATAATATTATACAAAATGACTTTTGAAAGATGAACTGGGAGGCGAGAAAATGGCGGCTAAAAATACAGCAGATATCGGCTTTGAGAAACAAATATGGGATGCAGCTTGTGTGCTACGTGGAAATATGGATGCATCGGAGTATAAAAATGTTGTTCTGGGATTGATTTTTTTAAAATATATTTCTGATCGTTTTGAGGAAAAGTATAAAGAATTAGTAGAAGAAGGAGATGGTTTTGAAGAGGATATTGACGAGTATACTTCAGAAGGGATTTTCTTCGTTCCTGTAAAAGCGCGCTGGAGTGAAATTGCGGCAAAAGCACATACTCCGGAAATTGGCACAGTTATTGATGAGGCAATGAGAGCTATTGAAAAAGAGAATAAGCGCTTGAAGGACATTCTTCCTAAAAACTTTGCCCGCCCGGAACTGGATAAGCGTAGGTTGGGGGATGTAGTAGATTTATTTACAAATATTCAGATGATTGAGCATGGAAGCGAAAAAGATATCCTGGGGCGTACTTATGAATATTGTTTATCTATGTTTGCGGAACAGGAAGGCAAACGAGGTGGAGAATTCTTTACGCCGTCTTGTGTTGTCCGCACATTGGTAGAAGTTTTAAAGCCATTTAAAGGACGCGTATATGATCCATGTTGTGGTTCTGGTGGTATGTTTGTTCAGTCTGCGCGATTTGTCGAAAATCATAGTGGAAATATTAGTAACATTTCTGTTTATGGACAGGACTCAAACCCGACTACATGGAAGATGGCTCAGATGAATCTGGCTATACGGGGGATTGAACCGGATCTTGGAAATTATGCGGCAGATACTTTTCTGGATGATCGCCATCCGACATTACGTGCAGATTATATTATGGCAAATCCACCGTTTAATCTTTCAGATTGGGGTGCTGATAAATTAAAAGAAGATGTGAGATGGCAGTTTGGAATGCCACCTGCCGGGAATGCGAACTTCGCATGGTTGCAGCATATGATTTATCATCTTGCTCCGGGCGGAAAAATTGGTATGGTGTTAGCGAATGGTTCACTTTCTTCACAGTCCGGTGGAGAGGGAGAGATTCGTAAGAATATTATAAATGCTGACTTGGTAGAATGTATTGTAGCTATGCCAACACAATTATTTTATACGACACAGATACCAGTATCTTTGTGGTTCTTGAATAAACAGAAGAAGCAGACTGGAAAAACGTTATTTATTGATGCCCGTAAAATGGGCTCTATGGTAAGCAGAAAACTTCGTGAATTAACTGATGATGATATTAAAAAAATCGCAGACACATATACAGCCTTTGTTGATGGAACTTTAGAGGATGTAAAAGGTTTCTGTGCGTCAGTAGATTTAGAAGAAATTGAAAAGCAGGACTACATTCTTACACCTGGACGTTATGTTGGTATAGAAGAACAGGAGGATGATGGAGAACCGTTTGAAGAAAAAATGGGACGATTGATTTCGGAATTATCTGGTTTGTTTGCAAAGAGTCACGAATTGGAAGATGAAATTCGTAGAAAATTGGGGGCGATTGGGTATGAAATTTAATTAGACAACTAAAAATTTTCTGGCATTGTCGTTATTAATCCCAAAGAGAGCATCGGTAAAGATACAGTAGAAAATAATAGATAAATTGCATCCGTTCTGCAGAGATATTCCAGGGTTTATATGGGAATAATAAAAACTTGGAACTAAGTTTAGAAAGGAGGACACAATTATAGAACGGATGACTTCTGGTTAGAATTTTGAGAGGAAATTGTTTATGGGAAGGAAATCTGCAAGATTTATTGCTGAAGTGTTAAGTAATTATACAACGAAAGACGTTTATGATATTTGGAAAGATATGGGGCTAGTGGTGAAAGATAACTTTGGCGATTGGGTTTTAACAGATTTAGGAAAATCTATAGGTGGCAAAATGTCGAGTGGAAATCGTCTTTCTGTTCCAACATTCCATGCAGATTTTATTATTGATAAAATGATAGAATTTTGCAAACAAAAAGGTATTAAATAGTATATTATTAGCCTCCTATCAACAGTGGGAGCAAAAGCCAACGGAATTGTCGTCGACAGTGTGAAATGAGCAGGCGGTTAAAAATCAATATTAATAAAGTCTATCCGCACAAGTTCCGCAGAACACTTGCAATGATGGCAATTGATAAAAGAATGCCGATTGAGCGGTTACAGCAGCTCTTAGGACATAAACGAATAGATATGACATTACAGTATGCAATGGTCAAACAGAGCAACGTCAAAAATGTACATAGAAAATATATAGGACAGGTGGTGTAATAATGCAACTAAAAGATGTCGCGACAGTGAAGGGCGGTAAAAGATTGCCGAAGTCAGATACTTTAGTTGGAGTTAAGACAAATCATCCTTACATTAGAATAAGAGATATGTATCAATCGTATCCGCTAGAGATTAACGATAAGTTTGAATACATTACGGAAGATACTCATCAAAAAATAAAACAATATATCGTTGAAGAAGGAGATGTGATAATAGCGGTTGTTGGAAATACAATCGGTTTAGTTTCTTTAATTGGTAAAAGTTTGAACGGTGCGAATCTCACAGAAAACTGTGATAAGATAGTGAATTTACATAACTATGATAATAGATTTTTGTATTATTTTTTGAAATCACAGGAAGGGCAGGATGAGATAAGGAAAGGAATAGTGGGAAGTTCTCAACCGAAATTACCTATTTACAATATTGAAAGATTCCAAATTCCAGATATATCAATAGATATACAGATGAAAATTGTTGAGATTATAGAGGGTATCGATAAAAAAATTAAAACAAATGAGGAGATAAACAAGAATTTAGAGCAGCAAGCAGAAACTCTTTTTCACTCATTATTTGTTGAGAATGTTAATCTAACATGGAAAGATGGTGTACTTTCTGACCTTGGAACTGTTGTTGCAGGTGGAACTCCATCCAAAACAAAGCCAGAATATTACTCCGAGCAAGGCATAGCATGGATCACACCAAAGGACTTATCTCTTAATAAGTCAAAATTTATCTCTCACGGTGAAATTGATATTTCAGAATTAGGATTTTCCAAGAGTAGTGCAACCAAAATGCCAACTGGAACCGTTCTGTTTAGCTCCAGAGCACCTATTGGGTACATTGCCATTGCTGTCAATGAAGTAACAACTAATCAGGGATTCAAATCGGTAGTTCCAAATGAAAATATTGGTACAGCCTTTATGTATTATCTTCTGAAATTTTTATTGCCGACCATTGAGGGAATGGCTTCGGGTTCAACTTTTAAGGAAATATCAGGTGCAGGGATGAAATCTGTCCCTGTTGTAATTCCTGATAACGAGACTATCGAAAAGTTCAATACCTTTTGTACTCCGATCTTTCAACAGCAGGAAGTGCTTGAAACAGAAAATTCACGGCTTACTGATATTCGAGACGCATTACTGCCTAAGCTTATGTCCGGCGAATTGGATGTCTCCGACATCGACCTTTAAGTCGCTAAATTCTTGTTTTTAAGCTAAAAAATGGGAGGTGAAAGTATATGAATAGTTGTGCAACTATAAAAAATGAAGGTGAATATACAATATTTATATTTGATAATCAAAAAATTCGTTTTATGACGTCTACGAAATTGGAACGATATACTAAAATTGTGGAATGGGATCATGGATATTTAGTGGTTATGGCTAAATATAAAGGCTTAGACGAAATAGAAGAGTATATCGATTTAGTACCGATTTTAAAAATGCTATATTATGATGTTGATAAATTTTTAAAACCAATTAAGGAGGTAAAGATTGATTATGTTGCTTAATATTGAAGAAATTGCAGATAAAGCGGATATGATTATTAATGGCTATGCATTTACGAAAGATGGTGATTATATACGTGTTTTAAATTTAAATTGTGTGAACCATGCAGCAGTTATTCTCAATGGCAAAATAGTAGAGACAAACATGGATGATATTGAAAATCAGATAGTGATGGATTATTATGACCAGAACAAGCAGTTTATGGAGAAGTGAGATGCCGAAATATTACGAATTTAAAGTTTGTGGCTATTATTTGTATTACACAGCAAGTTGTGTGATAGAAGCAATGCATGTTCATGCAAGTGATAGTAAATTAACGGAAGCTGGATCTGCGAAATTTTTTGTAAAAAGTAACGGTGATACAACTGTAGAAAAACAGGGAAGATTGAATGAACGTGAAATTAGAAAAATACAGGAATTTATAAAACAACATTATAAAGAAATGTATTTGAAATGGCAGAACATAGCAGATACTGGATTTTATGGAGAATAAAAAGAACTCCTAACAACGGCGGGAGGTAAAGCCAATAGAACTGCCGTTGAGTCGTTCTCTGGAAAATAAAGTTAAAGGAGAATGACTTATGAAGCAGCAGATCATTACGAATATTATGCAGCAAATGCTATTATATCTTGACAATGCTCAAATGCAGCAAATGCAAAAAGTATTGGAAAATGCCTTGTTTGGTTGTGAGATTACCATGCAATTAGAAAAAGAGAATACAAATGATAATCCGAAACTGATAAATGATTTTATTTCGGCAAAACGCATTGAGGGTTGTTCCGAGAAAACCTTGAAGTATTACCGAAAAACTATTGAGACAATGGTTGATTCCATAGAAAAAGGAATTCGTCATATTCAGACGGAAGATTTGCGTTCTTATTTAACAGATTATCAGAGCAAAAATAATTCCAGCAAAGTGACAATAGATAATATTCGAAGAATTTTGTCAAGTTTCTTCTCGTGGTTAGAGGATGAAGATTACATATTGAAAAGTCCTGTTCGCCGTATTCATAAAGTAAAAACAGCGACAAATATTAAAGAAACCTATACGGATGAGGAATTAGAAAGAATGCGTGACAGTTGTGTGGAATTGCGTGATTTGGCGATTATTGATATGCTGGCATCTACTGGAATGCGTATTGGTGAAATGGTGTTGTTAAATAAAGCAGATATCAATTTTAATGATAGAGAGTGTGTGGTTTTGGGTAAAGGAGATAAGGAACGGGTTGTTTATTTTGATGCAAGAACAAAAATTCATTTACAAAATTATATAGACAGCCGTACTGATGAAAATCCCGCACTCTTTGTTACATTGCGTTCTCCGAGTGAAAGAATTAAGATTGGCGGTATAGAAGCTCGTTTGCGTGAAATTGGCAAACAATTGGATATTCAAAAAGTCCATCCACACAAGTTTCGTAGGACACTTGCAACGATGGCAATTGATAAGGGGATGCCGATTGAACAGTTACAGCAGCTTTTGGGACATAAACGGATAGATACAACATTGCAGTATGCAATGGTCAAGCAGAGCAATGTAAAGTTAGCTCATAAGAAGTATATAAGTTAAGAGGTGAAGTAGTATGTGGAATGTAGCGTTATTAGGAGATGTGTGCCAAATTTCATCCAGTAAAAGAATATTTGCGAAAGAATATCAAAAAAAAGGAATTCCATTTTATAGAGGTAAAGAGATAATTGAAAAACATAAAGGAAATGATGTTACAACCGAATTATTTATTTCGCCAGACAGATATAAAGAAATTAAAAATAAGTATGAAGTACCTCGTAAGGGAGATGTCCTGTTAACTTCTGTTGGCACACTTGGAGTTACTTGGCTGGTTGATGAAGATGAATTCTATTTTAAAGATGGGAACATTACATGGCTGAGACCTAATGAGAAAATAATTCCAGAGTTTTTATATCTTTGGCTCAATTCAACGGAAGCTCAAAATCAAATAGATGCAAAATGTATTGGTTCAACACAAAAGGCATTAACAATTGAAACGTTGAATAAATTTTATATTTCATTACCTTCGATAGACTTACAATATAAAATAATTGCAATTATAAAACCATTAGAAGATAAGATTGTTAATAATAGAAAAATAAACAAGAATTTAGCGACTTAAAGGTCGATGTCGGAGACATCCAATTCGCCGGACATAAGTTTCGGCAGAAGTGTATCACGAGTATTGGCAAGAATCTTGGATTCTTTTGTGTTTTCCTGCATTGCACTATACATTGGAGAAACTATATTCTCAAACTTTTCTAATGTTTTTTCGTCAGGAATATATAGTTGCATTGCGTTAAGAATATTGGTTGTCATGCTCGGTACAGCAGAGCCAGCATTCAGTGAAGCCAGATCTTTGCTTTTTACAAAGTGGTACACAAATTTTGCAATATTAGGATGTAGCATCTCGGTATAGAACATGGTGTCTACCGACCAGAACGCTTCACTGACATACATGACATTGTTGAGCGTTCCTTTACGAGGAATTAGAACAGATTCGCCAGTATAGAGAGGTTTTTCTACATATCGCATTATTCCGCCCGATCCATATACTGGATAGTTTCCGTCAGCCAGTTTTTTATGATCTTTGCCATATTTAACTGAGATTAGATCAGACAGCTGCCCTGTGCTCCAACTTTCTTGTCGGTGCTCAATAAACATACAGCTGTAAATTGCCTGAGCTTGCTGCTCTAAATTCTTGTTTCACTAATTTCACAGGAGGTTTGAACATGCCAAATTTATTTACAGAAGATACATACGAACAGGCGATTATAGAATTGTTCGAGAATATGGGTTATGAGCATCTTTATGCGCCAGATTTGGAGAGAGATTATAGCAGTCCGTTTCTGGATTCTGTTTTGCGGGAGAGTTTGGTGCGTATCAACCGAGGATTGCCTGTGGAAGCGATTGAAGAGGCGCTATCTAAGTTAAAAACATTTGATATTGGAAGCCTCCTGCAGAAAAATATTGTTTTTATGGACTATTTGCAGAATGGCATCACAGTCAAATATTTTGTAAAGGGAGAAGAACAGGCGTCAATTGTTCGTTTGATTGATTATGACAAGGATAAAGTGAAAAATAATTCATTTTATATAGTGAATCAGTTTACTTTTCTTGAAAATGGAAATAATCGGCGTCCAGACATTATTTTGTTTGTTAATGGTCTGCCGCTGGTATTGATGGAACTGAAAAGTCCTGCGAAGGATGAGGTCGGAGCAGAAAACGCATATAATCAGATTCGCAATTATATGCAGGACATTCCTTCTATGTTTTACTATAATGCTATTTGTGTAATTAGTGATTTATCTACAAATAAGGCAGGTACTGTTACATCAGGTCTGGATCGTTTTATGGAATGGAAAACGAAAGATGGCAATTATGAAAATACAGAATTTGCTCAATTTGATACTTTTTATGAGGGCATGTTTCAGAAAAAATGCTTGCTGGACATTCTGAAAAATTTTATTTTATTTTCTGGAACAAGTACTGACAGGTTTAAAATACTGGCAGGCTACCATCAGTATTTTGCTGTACGTAAAGCGATAGAAAGAGCTAAAAAAGCGACACTGACTGATGGAAAAGGCGGTGTATTCTGGCATACGCAGGGTTCTGGTAAGTCGTTATCAATGGTGTTTTATGCGCATTTATTGCAAGAGGCGTTAGATAGTCCGACGATTATAGTTATGACAGACCGTATTGACTTGGATGATCAGCTTTATGCACAATTTTCACAATGCGCTGATTTCCTCAGACAGACACCAATTCAGGCGAAAAGTAAAGAACATCTGAAAACTCTTTTGGATGGTAGAAGTGCAAATGGCATAATTTTTACAACAATGTTTAAATTTGAACGGGGTGAGAAACCTTTATCTGAGCGTAGAAATATTGTTGTGATGGCAGATGAAGCACATCGCGGTCAATATGGGTTTGAGGAAAAGATTGTTATTTCAGAGAATGAGAATGGCGAAAAGGAGGCACGTACTGTAATTGGGAATGCGCGTGTGATTCGTGATGCATTGCCAAATGCTACATTTATCGGATTTACCGGAACACCAATTTCGGCGAAAGACAGAAATACCAGAGAAGTTTTTGGAGATTATATCGACGTTTATGATATGACACAGGCTGTTGAAGATGGAGCTACACGACCTGTTTATTATGAGAGCAGGGTAGTTCATTTGAAGCTTGATGAGAATACACTTGCTTTGATTGACTCTACATATGATGTTTTGGAACAACAGTCTAATTCGGCAACGATTGAAAAAAGTAAGAAGATGCTTGGACAGATGGAGAGTGTTCTGGGCGCAGACTCTACGATTGAGTCACTTTGTGATGACATTGTGGAACATTACGAGAAATACAGGGAAAATCTTCTGACGGGAAAAGTTATGATAGTGGCATATTCTCGTGCAATTGCAATGAAAATCTATCGCCGGATTCTGGAAATCCGTCCTATGTGGAAAGAAAAAGTAGGCGTTGTTATGACTGGAGGAAATAACGATCCAGAGGATTGGAAAACGATTATAGGTACAAAAGCTCATAAAGAAGAATTGGCAAGAAAATTTAAAGATAATGATGATCCTATGAAAATTGCAATTGTTGTAGATATGTGGCTGACAGGATTTGACGTTCCTTCTCTTTCTACTATGTATGTGTATAAACCGATGCATGGATATAATCTGATGCAGGCGATTGCCCGGGTCAATCGAGTTTTTAAGGATAAGGAAGGCGGTCTGATTGTTGACTATGTTGGCATTGCTTCTGCTCTTAAATCAGCAATGAAAGAATATACGAAACGTGATCAGTCTAGATACGGAGATATGGATATTGCCAAAATGGCTTATCCTAAATTTCAGGAAAAGTTGCAGGTTTGTAAAGATTTACTGCATGGATTTGATTTCAGCAGTTTTATTGGCGGCTCGCCTCTTACAATGGCAAAAGTTATTACCGGTGGTGTTAACTTTGTTCTCGATGCGAAAGTACCAGATAGGAAAAAATTGTTTTTGAAAGAAGCTATGCTTTTGAAACAGTCACATTCTATTTGTTCGAGTATGACGACAGAAAAAGAACGGCATGAAGCTGCATATATGGAAGCAGTACGAGCTACTGTGACAAAAATTATGTATGGCGGTACTGGCGGGAAAACACTTTCTCTTACAGAAATAAATAAGCAGATCAATGAATTGTTGAAAGCTGCAGTTCAGAGTGAAGGCGTTATAAATTTATTTGACAGCAGTAAAATGGGCGGTGAGAAATTCAGCTTATTTGATCCGGCAGTTCTGGATGAAATCTCACGAATGAAAGAAAAAAATATTGCGGTAGAGATTTTGAAAAAACTTATGGCAGAACAGGTAACGTTGTATAAAAGAACGAATGTGGTACAGTCACAGAAATTTTCTGAGAAGATTGCGCACTTAATGAATTCTTATTATAACGGGCTTATTACAAATGAAGAGGTTATCAAGGAACTTTTAAAAACAGCAGAGGAAATTGCAAATCTCTATAAAAATGGAGAAAAATTGGGACTATCGCAGGAAGAGCTGGCGTTTTATGATGCTTTAACGAAGCCAGAACATATTAAAGACTTTTATAAAAATAATGAATTGATTGCTTTGACAAAAGAATTGACAGAGATGCTTCGTAAAAATCGTACAATAGACTGGCAGAAAAAGGAAACGGCCAGAGCAACTATGAGAAAAATGGTTAAGCGATTGCTTAAGAAATATGATTATCCACCGGAAAAGTATGAGTTTGCGATTAGTACGGTGATTAGTCAGTGCGAATTATGGACAGACCATACAGAGGTTTTCCAGGACAATAAGAAAATTATAAACTATTCTTTGCAGCCTGAGCAGAAATTAGGCATGGTAGCGGAATCACCGGCACATTATGACGAATAATAAAGAATAGTTTTGCAGTAAAGAAAGTGGGAAAATATAATGAAAGTAATTTGTTTTCACAATTCGAATGAAGAGAATGGTTACTTAAGTAATTGGTATCATTCTGATTTTATGGTAGATGGAATGAAATTTTCTTCAATGGAGCAGTTTATGATGTATCGTAAAGCAGTATGCTTTCATGACAATTTAATCGCAAAGCAGATTTTGGAGACAGAGGATGTTGCGGCTATTAAAGCATTGGGACGTGAAGTATCTAATTACGATGATCTTAAAAAGAAGTTAAAGAGCACAGGAACTGCAATTTTAGCTGAATGTGCAGTAAGAGATAGAATCTGGGGGATTGGTTTATCTATGCATGATCCGAGAAGAATGAATCCTAAGCAGTGGAACGGAAAGAATCTATTAGGATATACTTTGATGATGGTTCGGGATAAAGTATGATAGACAGAAAAAATTATTCCCTTGTCAAGAGAAAACACTTGACAGCACATTGGAAATAGGTTAATATAGTCAAGGTGATTACAGATGGAGAAGTTTGTAGAACAAGGTTATTTATATGATTTTTATGGAGAACTTCTGACAGAGAGACAGCAGCAGGTTTATGAGAGCGTGGTGCTGGAGGATTACTCGCTGAGTGAAGTCGCAGAGGATCTGGGCATCAGCAGACAGGGTGTGCATGATATGATCAAGAGATGCAACAAGACCCTTGAAGAGTATGAACAGAAGCTTCATCTTGTAGAGAAATTCCTGAATATACGGGCGCAGGTAAAGCAGATCCGTGTACTTGCCCGGGAATATCATTCCGATGAAATTGTAAATATTTCCAATGAGATTTTAGAGGAGTTATAACATATGGCATTTGAAAGCTTGACAGATAAACTGCAGAATGTATTTAAGAAGTTGCGAAGCAAGGGCCGCCTGACAGAGGAGGACGTTAAGCTTGCCCTTAAGGAAGTAAAGATGGCTCTGTTAGAGGCAGACGTAAACTTTAAGGTTGTGAAGCAGTTTACTAAATCTGTACAGGAGCAGGCAATCGGACAGGACGTTATGAGCGGTCTGAATCCGGGTCAGATGGTGATCAAGATTGTTAATGATGAACTTGTGAAATTAATGGGAAGTGAGACAACAGATCTGCCTCTTCGCCCGGGAAATGAGATCACAGTGTTCATGATGGCAGGTCTGCAGGGTGCAGGTAAGACCACCACAGTTGCGAAGCTTGCAGGCAAGCTGAAATCCAAAGGTAAGAAACCTCTTTTAGTAGCCTGCGATGTTTACCGTCCGGCGGCTATCACACAGCTACAGGTCAACGGCGAGAAACAGGGCGTGGAAGTATTTTCCATGGGAGATAAGCAGAAGCCTGTGGATATTGCGAAAGCAGCCATAGAGCATGCGAAGGCAAATCAGCAGAATGTCGTACTTATCGATACAGCCGGTCGTCTTCATGTTGATGAAGATATGATGCAGGAACTTGCAGATATCAAGGCGAACATTCAGGTAGATGCAACCATCCTCATTGTAGATGCGATGACCGGACAGGATGCGGTAAATGTGGCAAGCACATTTGCTGATAAAGTAGGAATCGACGGTGTCATTCTTACCAAGATGGATGGTGATACCCGAGGCGGTGCAGCCCTTTCTATCAAGGCAGTAACCGGTAAGCCTATTCTGTATGTAGGTATGGGCGAGAAACTTTCTGATCTGGAGCAGTTCTATCCGGAACGTATGGCTTCCAGAATCCTTGGTATGGGTGATGTCATGAGCCTGATCGAGAAAGCAGAAGCTTCCATCGATAAAGAACAGGCGCAGGACATGCAGAAGAAGTTAAAGAAAATGGACTTTGACTTCAACGATTACCTTACCAGTATGGAACAGATGAACAAGATGGGCGGTATCGGCAGTATCCTGAATATGCTTCCAGGTATGGGCGGTAAGATGAAGGATATTGAGGGAATGATCGATGAGAAAGCCATGGACAGAACCAAGTCAATTATCCTTTCCATGACACCTCAGGAGAGAAGCAATCCGTCAATCCTGAACATTTCCAGAAAGAACCGTATTGCCAGAGGTGCAGGAGTAGATGTCTCTGAAGTAAACCGTCTGGTGAAACAGTTTGAGCAGAGCAAGAAGATGATGAAACAGATGCCTGGTCTTATGGGCGGAAAAGCCGGTAAGCGCAGTGGTGGATTTAAACTTCCGTTCGGACTGTAATTGAGAAGTTAGCGAAGCGGATAACGCTTTGACATAAAAGTTACTGTTTCATAGCTGAACAGTAATATAACATAAGAAAACAATATATTTTATTTAATGGAGGAAAAGAAACAATGGCAGTTAAAATCAGATTAAGAAGAATGGGACAGAAGAAAGCACCTTTTTATAGAATCGTAGTTGCAGATTCTCGTTGCAAACGTGATGGAAGATGTATCGAAGAAATCGGAACATACGATCCAAACCTTGAGCCAAGCGCTGTAACAGTTGATGAAGAAGCAGCTAAAAAATGGCTTGCAGCAGGAGCTCAGCCTACAGATGTTGTAGCAAAAATCCTCAAAGATGCCGGAATTGAAAAATAATTCAGATATACCAGGATAAGGTATTTCTGCAGCGTCCGTAGGGGACGGGTCAGGGAGGTATGTAATGAAAGAATTAGTGGAAGTAATTGCAAAATCTCTTGTTGAAAATCCGGATGAAGTAGTTGTTACTGAGACAGAAAAGGAAGACGCGATCATCGTTGAACTGAAAGTCGGACCTGCTGACATGGGCAAGGTTATCGGACGGCAGGGAAGAATTGCGAAAGCGATCCGAACTGTGGTAAAAGCAGCTTCTTCAAAAAGCAGCAAAAAAGTGATTGTAGATATTCTGCAATGAAAATAAGGGTCAGGAGCTGTGGAACATCCCATGGCTCCTGATTTGGGTTTAAGCGGATTTGGAATATGGATCAGCATTCGCTGTGAGCAGGCATAAAAGCAGAATGCAAATGACGTATGATATGAAAATTATAGGAGTCAGCAGATGGAAGATTTATTAAAAGTTGGTGTGATCACTACGACACACGGAATACGCGGGGAAGTAAAAGTATATCCTACCACAGATGCAGACAGATTTCTGGATCTGGAATATGTTCTGCTTGACACAGGCAGAGAGAAAAGAAAGCTTGAAATAGAGAATGTTAAGTATTTCAAGAACCTTGTAATCCTGAAATTCAGGGGAATTGATAATATTAATGATATAGAGATGTATAAAAAAAGAGAACTCTGGATCCCGAGAGAAGAAGCGCAGGAACTGGAAGAAGATGAATATTACATTGCAGACCTGATCGGTATGGATGTAGTTCTCGAAGACGGAAGCAAATTTGGAACTCTGAAAGATGTAATGGAAACAGGCGCTAATGATGTCTATGTAGTAGAGGATGCCAAAGGCGAAGAAATTCTGCTCCCTGCTATCAGGGAATGTATCCTTGATGTGGATGTGGAGAAGAATGTAATGACCATTCATCTGATGAAAGGATTAATATAAATGAATTTTCATGTTTTAACCCTGTTTCCGGAGATGATTGAAAATGGCATGAATACCAGCATTACCGGACGTGCGATCACAAAAGGTCTCCTCACACTGGAGGCAGTGAACATTCGTGATTATGCATTCAATAAGCACCAGAAAGTGGATGATTATACCTATGGCGGCGGTGCCGGAATGCTGATGCAGGCAGAACCGGTTTACCTTGCTTATGAGGCGATTGCAAACCGTACGGCAAAAAAGCCAAGAGTTGTATATCTGACTCCTCAGGGGCAGGTATTTAACCAGGCTATGGCCAGAGAAATGGCGCAGGAAGAGGATCTGGTATTCCTTTGTGGACACTATGAGGGAATTGATGAGCGTGTTCTGGAGGAAATCGTCACAGATTACGTATCTATCGGAGATTACGTGCTTACAGGCGGCGAACTTCCTGCAATGGTCATGATGGATTCCATTTCCAGAATGGTTCCGGGTGTACTGAACAATCAGGAGTCTGGTGAGACAGAATCCTTTGCAGGAAACCTTTTGGAGTATCCGCAGTACAGCCGTCCGGAAGAGTGGCATGGCAAAAAAGTACCGGAGGTTCTTATGTCCGGTCATCACGCAAATATAGAAAAGTGGCGCAGAGAGCAGTCAATTTACCGCACGGCAAAAAGACGCCCGGATCTTCTTAAGAAAGCTGATCTGACAAACAAAGAATGGAACTATGTGCGCCAGTTAAGGAAACAGTGGAAGGAAGAAGAGGAGCAGATAAAATGAAAACATCAGATTTTTATTATGACCTTCCTCAGGAACTGATCGCTCAGGATCCTCTGGAGGACAGAAGTTCATCCAGACTGATGCATCTGTCTTTAAAAGATGGCAGCATTGAGCATCGCCATTTCACAGATGTTCTGGATTATATGGAAGAGGGAGACTGCCTGGTCATCAACGATACAAAGGTAATCCCTGCCCGGTTATACGGACATAAAGAAGAGACAGGAGCACTGATCGAGATCCTGCTTCTGAAGCGAAGAGAGAATGATATCTGGGAGTGTCTGGTAAAACCCGGAAAGAAGGCACGCCCGGGTGCTAAGATCACATTTGGAAATGGTATTTTAAAAGGTGAGATTATTGATGTGGTGGACGAGGGAAACCGTCTGATCCAGTTCCATTATGAAGGAATCTTTGAGGAAATCCTGGATCAGCTTGGCGAAATGCCTCTGCCGCCTTATATTACACATAAACTGAAAGATAAGAACCGTTATCAGACAGTTTATGCAAAGAACGAAGGCTCCGCAGCAGCACCGACAGCAGGATTGCACTTTACTAAAGAGCTTCTTGAAAAAGTAAAGGAAAAAGGCGTCAATATCGCTCATGTGACTCTTCATGTAGGTCTCGGAACTTTCCGTCCTGTCAAAGTAGATGACGTGGAAAGCCACCATATGCATTCCGAATTCTACATAGTAGAGGAGGATCAGGCAAAGCTGATCAATGATACAAAGAAGGCAGGTAAACGTGTAATAGCAGTAGGAACCACAAGCTGCAGAACACTGGAATCTGCAACAGGAGAAGATGGAATTCTGAAATCCGGAAGCGGTTGGACAGAGATCTTTATCTATCCGGGCTATCATTTCAAAATGATCGATGCCCTGATCACAAACTTCCACCTGCCGGAATCCACACTTGTGATGTTGGTGTCTGCGCTGGCAGGCAAGGAGAATATCATGCATGCCTATGAGACTGCAGTGCAGGAAAAGTACAGATTTTTCTCTTTTGGAGATGCTATGATTATCATATAATGTCACCCCAAATAATTATATCAATCAATTATTTGGTTATGAGCAAGTAGCGAAGAGGATGCTTTTATCTGCCTGATAAAAGCATAGTAAAAATATAAAAAAGAGCTGAGAAGTCCTTAACTGGATTTTTCAGCTCTTTTGAAGTATTGATGTGATTTTGGATGAATGAAGGCTCCATTTATTCGGCGTCCGAATTATCAGTATCATAGGATTCGTCGTATGTCTCTGCGTCTGTGTCATCTGAATCTGAACTGTTCATATCAACGATATCGCTATCTGAAGCAGCTGTATCTGCAGAACTGCTCTGGGAGTCATTATTACTGTTATATTTTGCAGTAAAAGTACTGCCTTCTGCAGTAGAAATCCAGGAACTCCGTTCATTAATTTTTCCAAGGATTCTTGTTGCCTCATCACCCTCTGCCGGAGTTGGTTGATAATTATTATATCCATCATAGGCAGCAGAAGAAATGGAGCAGGGAATGATATTGGTCACGTTGTCTTTTTTTACCCCATCGGCATCAATAGTAAAAGTCTGCTGGTAGATCATGGTGTCCATATCACTTGGAGAACTGTTGCCGCCGAAGCAGAAGTTTCCGAGGCTGTATACAATATTCTTGCCTTTATAAGTTTCAATGCCCTGAAGTACATGCGGATGATGTCCGCATACAAGATCAGCGCCTTCATCGATCGCGATGCGTCCAAGTGTTGTCTGGTTGCTGTCCGGAACGGTTTCCGTTTCATTACCCCAGTGGAAGATCGCTACGATCAGCTGTGCCCCGTCTGCCTTTACTTTTGCAATATTGTCTTTTAACTGCTGCTCGCGCTCAAGATGGTCGTACAGTTCATAGATACCGACTAATCCCACTTTGATTCCCTTTACATCCATAACAGCAGTTTCATCATATCCGAAATGAACGATTCCTGCATCATCCAGTGCCGCCAGAGTATCATCGAAACTCTGATCACCGTAATCATGGCTGTGATTGTTAGCGGTATTTACGGCTTCTACAGATCCGTTTGTCAGAATAGAGGCATAGGATGCGGGTGCTTTAAATGCAAATGTTTTATCCTCCCGTTCATCAGAATCGGTGAGTGTTCCCTCAAAATTCGCAATAGTCAGATCATCTGCGGAAAAAATATCTTTTACATTCTGCAGGAAATAATCTGCACCGTAATTTTCATAATAAGCATTTAAGCTGGTATCATAATCAAAAGTTTCATCTGTGCCAAGAGTGCAGTCACCGACAACGCTGAGTGTCAGAAAAACAGGAGAAGATACTGTAGCATTGGAGGAATCCGTGTTCTGAGAATCTGAGGATGCTTTCTGGCTGTTGTCCTTAGAAGCGTTCATGGAAACAGTTTTTTTGGCTGCTGCCTGTCTGGAACTCATATAGTTGCTGCATCCGCGGATACCTGCCAGAATAAGTATAAAAACCAGAACAAAGATACCGATACCTGTTGCAATCAGCAATTTTTGCCTTTTTTCCTGATAGTATTTTGATTTTTTGTAGATGTCTTTCCTGCGTGCAGAAGAAGATTTCGTCTGGCTTCGCTTGTTGGATTGTAGGCTCATATGTATAGTTCTCGCTTTCGTTTATAATAGATTAGAGACATAGTATTAAAAAAAATATTAAAGAGACCGGGCAGTTAAAATATCTGAACAGATGATCAGAATTAACAAAAAATAAATCGTAATTGCTATAGGATATATTCAAAGTATATAGAGAATTCACAGAATCGTCAAGAAATAAGTCTTTTCATAAAACCGTATTTTTGTTATAATACCATGACAAAAGGTTACATAAATATTACAGACAAAGAATGAGATGTGTTATCCTAAAACATATGAAATATGCTCTGAAAGCACTCAAAGATAATGAGAGATGGGTACGTGAGATAGCACTTCTCAGGAAAGAATATGAGGAAAAATAAAGATGAAAACATTGATATTCAACGGTTCACCGCGAAAGAACGGTGAAACTGCATATATGATCCGGACTCTGCAGGAAAATCTTGGAGGGGATTTTAAGGTGGTTAATGCCTACAGGGCAGATGTCCGACCGTGTATAGACTGCAGATGGTGTTTTGACCATGCAGGATGCGCAGTCAAAGATGAATGGCAGGAGGTTCTTTCGTACATTGAAGAATGTGACCATATTATTATGGCATCTCCTGTATATTTTGAGGAGGTTACGGGAATGCTTCTTGCTGTGATGAGCAGACTGCAGACCTATTTCAGTGCAAGATATATCCGTAAAGAAGAACCTGTTCCTAAGAAGAAAACAGGAGCAGTTCTGCTGACAGCAGGAAGTATCGGACCCAGAGAAAAAGCGGAAAGTACGGCAGAGATGCTGCTTCGTCAGATGAGCTGTGACAGTCTGGGGACTGTATATGTGAACCGTACAGACAAAGTGCCGGTCAGAGACAGAGAAGATATCATACAGGAAATAAAAGATCTGGCAGGCAGATTGAGAACAGCAGAATAAATATTATCTGAAAATGAAACACCATTTGTGTTATGTGGAACAGACGAAAGGATGATTAAAATGAAAAAAATAAAATACTTTATGATTACAGGAATGCTTCTGGCATCCATCGGTCTTGCCGGATGTGGGAAGAAGTCAGAAGATGATATTACAAATAAGGAAATTTATCAGGATGATCTTGAACCGCTGACAGAAGAAGAGCTGAATGAAATGGATGCAGATACTTCTGACGAGGATATGAAACAGATTGATGAGCCTGAGGAAGAAACCGCTGACATTACAGATACTACAGATGCAACAGAAACTACAGATAAAACGGAAAATACAGATAAAGCAGAAACTTCAGATTCTTCTGCAAAAAAATCTGCGGATAAAACTGAAACATCAGATTCTGCAGATACAACAAAATCAGAAACTAAAACGAAAACTGAAAAATAATCACAAGGGGGCTGTCGCTGGAATTATTATTGCGACAGCCCCCTGATCATATTTCTGTAATTATCAGGAAAGAACCTCGTTCTTCAGTTCGTTTCCATCCATAAATGCTTTTGCATTTTCGAGAGTAGTCTCGGCAATGTTAGTCAGTGCTTCTTTTGTAAAGAATCCCTGATGAGAAGTCATCACTACATTCGGGAAAGAGAGCAGACGCTGGGTAATGGAGCTCTGCAGAATACGCTCGGACATATCCTCGAATACGAAATCAGTTTCTTCTTCATAAACATCCAGTCCTACTGCAAAGAACTTATGATCACGGATTCCGGAGATCAGGTCCTCTGTCTTGATCAGGCCACCGCGGGAAGTGTTTACAAGAATTACACCATCTTTCATTTTGGCGATAGTTTCTTCATTGATGATGTGTTTGGTTTCTTCTGTAAGCGGGCAGTGAAGACTGATGAGATCACTGGTTGCCAGAAGCTCATCCAGAGATACATATTCCAGATAATCCAGGCTCTTATTCGGGAAAAGATCGTAAGCGATAACTCTCATACCAAAACCTTTGCAGATTTTTGCCATTGCCTGGCCAATTTTTCCGGTACCAATGATTCCGGCAGTTTTCTGATAGAAATTAAGTCCCATCAGACCACTTAAAGAGAAGTTGTTTTCGCGGCATTTGATGTATGCTTTATGTGTGTGGCGGTTTGCTGTCAGCGCAAGTGCCATTGCATGCTCAGCCACAGCTTCCGGAGAATATCCCGGAACACGCAGAACCTTCATTCCGAATTTGTGAGCAGTTTCCAGATCTACATTGTTATATCCTGCGCAGCGCATAAGAATCAGTTTTACACCCTGAGCATTCAGCTCTTCGATAACAGGAGTGCTCAGATCAGCGTTTACAAAAGCGCAGATTGCCTCATATCCTTTTGCAAGGGAAGCAGTTTCTTCGTGAATATTTGCTTCAGTAAATTTAATTGTAATTCCCGGATAGGAAGGAAGAAGCTTCTCGAAAAATTCTTCGTCGTAGTTTTTTGTGCCGTAAAATAAGATTTTCATAAATGTTAGCTCCTCTCTGGCTGTATACCTGTATGGTATACTCACCGTGAAAATTATAATATCAGTGTTTATAGCAATCCTCATAAATAATGCATCTTAATCCAGACCATCAGAGTGTGAAATCCTGCTATAGTAAAACAAATCGAATAATGTTAAAATAATAACAATCTTCTGACGATTCACATTATAACCGATTTATCGGAAAAAGAAAAGGCTATTTTGGATAAAATTTCTCAAGTATCTATAAAAATACAATCTGAGAGAGTATGAAGATACCGTAAACAGGAATTGCAAATTATGCTTTGTTATGAAAAGTATGTACAGAAAGATAAAAGATATGCAGGATAAAAAAACATCTTGCGGGATATTACAGGTGAACAGTAAAAATTATGCTGCTGTCAACAAACATAAAAAAATGATATGTTGACAGCAGCATAATTATAAATGACAGTTGCTATTTTCCGAGAGAGTACAGATCTTCATAAAATTCCGGATAGGAAATTTTAACGCAGTCCCCATCTTTGATAGTAAGTGTACCGTCACAAATTGTACCTGCAACAGCAAAGGACATGGCAATACGGTGATCAAGATAAGAATTGATCTCGGCACCATGAAGTGGCTTTCCTCCATGGATGATCATTCCGTCATCAGTCGGCTGAATATCAGCTCCCATGCGTTTCAGTCCTTCTGTTACCACTGCGATACGGTCGGATTCTTTTACCTTCAGCTCCTGTGCGTCCCTGATAACAGTAGTCCCCTCTGCAAAAGCTGCCATTACAGCGATCATCGGGATTTCATCGATCAGTGTGGGGATGATCTCACCCTCAACAGTGGTTCCGTGAAGACTGCTTGTGCGGATCAGCAGGTCAGCGGTAGGCTCACCCTCTGTACTTGCATTCAGAAGAGTAATATCAGCCCCCATAGCCCTGCATACACGAAGCATTCCGTCTCTGGTTGGATTAATGCCTACATTTTTAAGAAGAATCTCACTTCCGGGAGTAAGAAGCCCTGCTGCGATAAAGTAAGCAGCAGAAGAAATATCTCCGGGAACTTTAATCTCGCGTCCGTTCAGCACAGGCTCCGGTTCAATAGAAGCAGTTGTTCCCTGGGAAGTCACATTTGCGCCGAAATAATTCAGCATGATCTCCGTATGATTTCTGGAAAGTACCGGCTCAGTAACGCTGGTAATCCCATCTGCATACATACCAGCCAGAAGCACGCAGGATTTTACCTGTGCGGAAGCAACCGGTGACTGATAATGAGCGGCATGCAAAGACTTTCCTGTAATACGCAAAGGTGCGCATCCATTGCCCCTCAGACTTACGATATCAGCGCCCATAGACAGAAGAGGAGTCATAATCCTTTTCATTGGACGGGACTGAATGGAAGCGTCACCGTTTAATTCGCTGGTAAAAGACTGTCCTGCCAGAATTCCGGAGATCAGTCTTGTGGTAGTCCCGCTGTTTCCCACATCCAGAGTTTCAGACGGAGCACTGAGTCCGTGAAGTCCCTTTCCATGAACGAGGATTTCGGAAGCATTTCTTTCAATATCGATTCCCATTTTCCGGAAACAGGAGATTGTAGAGAGACAGTCAGCTCCCTCAAGAAAATGTGTGATCTTTGTAGTACCCTGTGCAAGAGAACCGAACATAACTGCACGATGGGAAATGGATTTATCTCCGGGTACAGTGAGTTCTCCTCTAAGGTTTGTCTGTTTTTTTATTTCCATGTTTGATTCCTGCCTGTTTTTATAATATTTCTGTATTTCCCTGCAGTTATTTATAGCAATCTGCTTTTGACAAAATATTTTTGAAATGAATGTCAAAGGGTGATCTGTTTAGCGTTCGTAGACAATATAATTTCTTTTTTTAAGGAGTGCGGCACCCTTTTCCATAGAGATTCCGTCGTAGAATTCAATTTTGAGGACACCTTCCTCGAATTCACGGTTGTGAATGATACCGATATTTTTAATGCTGATCTTCTCCATCGCAAGGATAGTGGCAATCGTAGCAATACCGCCGGCCTCATCCGCAATATCAAGATACAGGACATAAGCTTTTTTCAGCAGACCATTGTCTACCACATCAATAGAATCACGGTAATCCCTAGAACTTGCAAACATCTGATACAGACTCCTGGAGTCCTTGTTATCCACAAAACATTTGATCTGAACCAGCAGGCGGATGTAGTCATCCAGAACATTGGAGATATTCTGATTATTTTCCACACAGATCTGCTCCCACATAATTGGAGAAGAAGAAGCAATACGTGTGATATCACGGAAACCTCCGGCTGCAATCGTTTTCATGTATTCCTGATCACTGTCCAGCATATTGACAAGATTTACCAGTGCAGAAGCAATAATATGAGGCAGATGGCTGACTCCGGCAGTGATGAAATCGTGTTCTTCACTTGTAAGGACCATCGGGATCGCACCAAGGGAAGAAATCATCTCTGTGAAATCTGTCAGGCGTTCCAGTGCAACTTCACCGCCCGGAGTAATAATATAGTAAGCATTCTCAATCAGACGGTCACTGGAAGCTTCGAATCCGGTCTTCTCAGAACCGGCCATTGGATGACCTCCGATAAAACGGGATTCCATTCCAAGACGTTCTACTTCTTTATGGATAATGCCCTTGACACTTCCAACATCTGTGAGGATCGTGTCAGGACCGATATTGTCTTTGAAATATTCAAGATATTTTACATTAAATTCTACAGGAGCACACAGGAAAATATAATCGCAGCTCCTGAAACGTTCATCATGTTCTTCGCATACAGCATCGATCATATTGCTGCTTACTGCTGCAGCAAGTGTTTCCCGATCCTGATCATAAGCAAGAAGTCGGTAGTCTTCATGGTATTTTCGGATGGCCTTGGCAATTGATCCGCCAATCAGTCCGAGACCGATAAAACCGATAGTTTTCATAGTGGTTTTTGCATCCTTTCAGGTAACATTATTCGTAACTGTGAAAATACGGAACAGTTACATGATTTCATAATTTACTATTTTAAAGGATATGATTTGAAAAGTCAATTCATACGGCACTTTTATACATAAATAATTTAAAGCGACAAAGCGAACGCCGTATCATATGCAGATATCTTCCATGTCTTTCGCACTCTGGTTACTAGAGTGTGTCTGAAAAATCATTCCCGCAATCTACACGCCCCACTTTGCGGGATATTTCACCCGAATTCAGTTGCCGTAGCCCGCTACGGCGCCCTCATCCGGGCAAAATATCCCACAAATTGTGACGCACATCTTGCAGAAAGCCTTTTTCAGACACGCTCTAGGACTGCTATAGTCAACTGAAAAAACGATGCATTATAAATATTCGTACAATCAAAATCAGTCATCCAGCTGCACGCTTGAGATAAAATTCACAGTCGAAATCCGTGAAAATTACTGAAAATATATAAAATGCTCATCAATTTACAAGAAGTTCACAAAAAAAGATGTTAAAATTTCATAAAATACTTGAAAAATATAAAAAAATTTAGTAATATATAGCCATATCGTTGCTGCGGACGTTACAGGCGGCAATAACATAACAGACAAACAGGGAGGTACGCAACATGGATGTATTTAGAACTGACCGAATTAGAAATGTAGTCCTTTTAGGTCATGGGGGCGCTGGCAAAACTACACTGGCAGAAGCAATGGCTTATTTAGCAGGAATGACTAACCGTCTCGGAAGAGTAGAAGACGGAAATACTGTCAGCGATTATGACAAAGAAGAGATTAAGAGACATTTTTCCATTTCTACCACATTGATCCCGGTACCGTGGGATAAGGTAAAGATCAATGTGCTGGATACTCCCGGATATTTCGATTTCGTAGGCGAAGTAGAAGAAGCAGTAAGCGCAGCAGATGCAGCGATCATTGTAGTTTCCGGTAAAGCAGGCGTTCAGGTTGGAACACAGAAGGCATGGAACTTATGTGAGAAATATAAACTTCCGAGAATGATCTTTGTCACAGATATGGACGTAGATGATGTCAGCTACCGTAAAGTAGTAGAACAGCTCACTGAACTCTACGGCAAGAAGATCGCACCGCTTCACTTCCCGATTCGTGAAGACGGCAAATTTGTAGGATATGTAAATGTTGTAAAACAGGCGGGACGTAAGTACATAGATAAAGGTAAGAAAGAGGAATGCCCGATTCCTGAATACCTGGATGAATATCTGGAGAAATATCACGATATCCTTATGGAATCTGTTGCAGAGACCAGCGAGGAATTCATGGATCGTTATTTTGAAGGTGATACATTCTCAGTAACAGAGGTTTCCGCAGCACTTGCAATGAACGTACAGGAAGCATCTATCGTACCTGTATGCATGGGCTCACCGATCAATCTTCGCGGTGTATCCAACTTACTGGATGATATCTGCGGATATTTCCCAAGCCCGGACAAACGCTCCTGCAACGGAATCGCTCAGAAGACAAATGAGATCTTTGAAGCAAACTATGATTTCACAAAAGCGAAATCCGCATATGTATGGAAAACTATCGCAGACCCGTTCCTCGGCAAATATTCTCTTATCAAGGTATGCTCCGGTGTTATCAAATCTGATGATACTCTGGTAAACGTAGAGAAGGGTGAAGAAGAACGTCTGAATAAATTATATGTACTGGAAGGCTCCAAACCTATCGAGGTTCCTGAACTTCATGCAGGCGATATCGGTGCCATTGCCAAATTAAACAGTGTACAGACAGGTGACAGCCTTGCAACCAAGGCAAATCCGATCTTCTATCCGAAGGCGATTATTTCCACACCTTATACCTGCAAGAGATTCAAAGCAGTGAAGAAAGGTGATGAGGATAAGATTTCTCAGGCACTTGCCAAGATGATGAGTGAAGATAAGACACTCCGTGTAGTGAACGACAGTGCAAACCGTCAGAGCCTGATCTACGGTATCGGTGATCAGCATCTGGACATTGTTGCCAATAAGTTAAAAGAACGCTACAAAGTAGATATAGAACTGAGCAAACCGAAGGTTCCGTTCCGCGAAACCCTTCGTAAGAATTCAGACGTTGAAGGCAAACATAAGAAACAGTCCGGCGGACATGGACAGTATGGTCATGTCAAGATGCGTTTCGAGCCGTCAGGCGATCTGGAAACACCTTATGTATTTGAGCAGGTTGTAGTCGGCGGTGCAGTTCCGAAGAACTACTTCCCGGCAGTTGAGAAAGGTCTGCAGGAATGCGTATTAAAGGGACCTCTGGCTGCATATCCGGTAGTTGGTGTGAAAGCTACTCTGTATGATGGTTCCTATCATCCGGTAGACTCCTCTGAAATGGCATTTAAGATGGCTACCATCCTTGCATTCAAAAAAGGATTCATGGATGCATCACCTGTACTCTTAGAGCCAATCGTATCCATGAAAGTAACAGTTCCGGATAAATACACAGGTGATGTTATGGGTGACCTGAACAAACGCCGTGGCCGTGTTCTGGGTATGACTCCTGACCATCAGGGAAATACGATCATTGAGGCAGATGTACCTCAGCTTGAGATCTATGGATATTCCACAGATCTGCGCTCCATGACAGGCGGAAGCGGAGAATTCTCCTATGAATTCGCACGCTACGAGCAGGCTCCGAACGATATCCAGGCAAAAGAAATCGAAGCAAGAGCAAGCAAAGTGGATAAAGCTGAAGAATAAAAAAAGGGTAATTACTGATAGAGCAGTAATTTGTGTTAGCGCAGTAATTAAAATATAGTTAAGAAATAAAAATGGCAGGACATTTTGCAGAGATGCGGAATGTCCTGTTTTTTACGTTTTGTTGACACACTCTAGTGGTGTATTACTCGAAAATGCGAAATAAGTGCCATTTGTAAAGCAAAAACACTCGATACAGCGAAACGTTACATTGACAAACAGCCTTTGTTGAATTAAAATAAATTTTTAGGATAAGATGTCCATAATCGGACTGAAACCGCCGGAAATAATAAAAGCAGCTGTGTAGCTCAGTGGAGCAAACAGTAGTGGTGTCATGGACGCACCCTGAAAAAGACGGTATCTCGCCTTAAGTCAGATGCCCTGGTAACTCTGTTGCCGGGTAGTTCACATACAGCAAAATGTTGGAGGAAGTATAGAGATGAAATACTTGTTTAAAAAGATCGAGCCTAAGTGGCAGGCAAAATGGGAAGAAGCCAAAGTCTTCGAAGCCAAAGATAACAGTGACAAACCTAAATTCTATGGTCTGGTAGAGTTCCCATATCCAAGCGGTGCCGGTATGCACGTAGGACATATCAAAGCATATTCCAGTCTGGAGGTTATTTCCAGAAAACGTCGTATGGAAGGCTATAATGTACTTTTCCCGATCGGATTTGATGCATTCGGTCTCCCGACCGAGAACTACGCAGTAAAGACCGGAACACATCCACGTATCATCACAGATGAGAACATCAAGAGATTCTCAAACCAGTTAAAGAAAGTTGGATTTTCTTTTGACTGGAACCGTGTGATCGATACAACAGATGAAGACTACTACAAATGGACACAGTGGATTTTCCTGAAAATGTTCGAAAAAGGTCTTGTATTCAGAGACAGAACACTGGTTAACTACTGCCCGCACTGTAAAGTAGTCCTTTCCAATGAAGACAGCCAGGGCGGTAAATGTGATATCTGTCACAGCGATGTTGTTCAGAAATCCAAAGATGTATGGTATTTAAGGATCACCCAGTATGCAGATAAGCTTCTGGAAGGTCTGAAAGATGTAGATTATCCGGATAATGTAAAACAGCAGCAGATCCACTGGATCGGCAAATCAAAAGGTGCTTTCGTTAACTTCGATGTTGACGGAATCGATGAGAAACTTGAAATCTATACAACCAGACCGGATACTCTGTTTGGTGTAACATTCATGGTAATCGCACCGGAACATCCGATCATTGACAAATATGCAGATAAAATCACAAACATGGATGAGATCACTGCATATCGTAATGAGTGTGCAAAGAAAACAGAGTTTGAGAGAACTCAGCTTGTAAAAGATAAAACAGGTGTGAGAATCCAGGGACTTGAGGGAATCAACCCGGTTAACGGTAAGAAAATCCCGATCTACATTGCTGACTATGTAATGATGGGATATGGTACAGGTGCTATCATGGCAGTACCTGCTCACGACCAGCGTGACTATGATTTCGCGAAGAAATTCGGCATCGACATTATCGAAGTTATCAAAGGCGGAGATATTTCCAAAGAAGCCTATACAGGCGACGGCGAAATGGTAAACTCCGATTTCCTGAACGGATATGCAAAGAAGAAAGATTCTATTGAGCGTATGTTGGAAGAACTGGAGAAAAAAGGAATCGGTAAAGCCGGTGTTCAGTATAAGATGAAAGACTGGGCATTCAACCGCCAGAGATACTGGGGTGAGCCAATCCCGCTTATCCACTGCCCGAACTGCGGTGTTGTGGCAGTTCCGGAGAACGAACTTCCGCTGCGCCTGCCGGATGTAAAGGACTTCGAGCCGGGTGAAGACGGACAGTCCCCACTTGCAAAGATTGATTCTTTCGTAAACTGCACATGCCCGAAATGTGGTGCTGCAGCGAAGCGTGAGACAGATACTATGCCTCAGTGGGCAGGATCTTCCTGGTATTTCTTAAGATATACAGATCCGCACAATGCAAATGCATTGGCAGATATGGACAAACTGAAATACTGGATGCCTGTTGACTGGTACAATGGTGGTATGGAGCATGTTACCAGACATATGATCTACTCCAGATTCTGGCATCATTTCCTGTATGATCTTGGCGTAGTAAATACACCGGAACCATATGCAAAACGTTCCATCCAGGGACTGATCCTCGGACCGGACGGAGATAAAATGAGTAAATCCAAGGGCAACGTAGTTGACCCGCTGGATATTGTAGAAGAATACGGTGCAGATACTCTTCGTACCTATGTACTGTTTATGGGTGACTATGGCGCAGCTACACCGTGGAGCGAGAACTCTGTAAAGGGCTGTAAGAAGTTCCTGGACCGTGTTGCAGGGCTGACAGATATCCTTTCTGAAGAATCCGTATCTGATGAACTGGAGATGAAACTCCACCGTACCATCAAAAAAGTTTCTTCTGATATCGAGAACCTGAAATTCAATACAGCGATCGCCAGCCTGATGACACTCATTAATGAGATCACAGCAGAAGGACACTTAAGCAAAGATGACCTTACCATCTTTATCAAACTGCTTAGCCCGTTTGCGCCACATATCTGCGAAGAAATCTGGGAATTCATCGGAGGTGAAGGCTTACTGGCAGTTTCCGAATGGCCGAAATACGATGAAGGCAAAACAATTGCCAAGACCGTTGAGATCGGTGTACAGGTAAACGGTAAAGTAAGAGGAACAATCGTAATCCCTAACGGATGTGAAAAAGAAAAAGCATTCGAGATTGCTAAAGCAGACGAGAGAATTGCTTCCTTCCTGGAAGGCAAGAACCTTATCAAAGAGATTTATGTACCGAACAAGATCGTAAACTTTGTTGCGAAATAATAGAAACAGTAAAAAGAGGACTGACAGAAATTTTTCTGAACAGTCCTCTTTTGAGTTTGCCAGCTGTATTTTTAGACCTTTTCAGGCAACCGCCTGCTGATATGCCGGAATGTCAGTGTAAACACGATTCCCTTCACGATAGAAGAGATTGTAAGCGCCCACCATACACCATTTAATCCCATTCCCGCATGTGTCAGGATCAATGCCAGCGGGATTCGTGAGCCTGTCAGGATCACACTGATCGTACTGGATAATCTGGTGCGTCCAAGTCCTGATAATGCGCCCACTGTCATCAGCTCAATGGACATAAAGACTTCACTGAATCCGATAATGACCAGATAATTGACAGCAGTATCCAGAGCTTCTTTTTCGTGGAAAAATAACCTGGCAATTGGTTCCGGAAGAAAGACAAAAGCTGCAGTGACAAACAGGCCCCAAATTGTGAGAACGCGAAATGACAGACTGTAACCTTTACGGATACGGTCTTTTTTTCGTGCACCGTAGTTTTGGGCAATAAAAGCATTCAGTGCTGAAGCAAAACCATCAGCAGTATTCCAGGATACGGATTCAATCTGTCCGCCAACACGCTGCGTTGCAATAGCGGCAGCACCATAACCAGAAACCATACGGGTCAGAATCATGGAGATGAAACAGTAAATGCTTCCCTGTATAGCTGTGGGAAACCCGATCCTGAAAATGTGCTTATAATATTCTTTTGGAAAAACAGACAGCAGATTCAGATGCTGTAAAACATTGGGCTCCAGTCTGGAATGCCGGATACGCATAACCATCACCACAAAAACCAGAATCTGTGAACTTACTGTCGCAATAGCGGCTCCGGCAACCTCCAGCCTCGGGAAAGGTCCGATGCCAAGGATCAGCAGCGGATCCAGAATCATATTTCCTGCAAGCCCGATAAAATTTGCAAGCAGGGGAGTGCGGGAATCTCCCTGCGCAGTAGAGAGTCCTGTCAGCGTCAGATTCAGATAAGAAAAAAGGATCAGTCCACAGGTGATCAATGTATAAGATCTGGCAGCAGTATAAGTTTCTGCGTCGGTCAGATTAAAAAATCCCAGCAGAGGCTGTATGAAAATAACACAGACAGCAGCAAACAAGATGCCGGACAGTGCAGTGAGCTGCAGAGAACCGGCGGCATAGGAACGTGCCTGGTCATAATCTTTGCGCCCGCATGCCTGAGCTGTATTTACCTGTCCGCCCATTCTTGACAGGGATGCAAGCCCCTGGGAGAGCCAGACATACATTCCGCCTACTCCCACGCCTGCAACCGCCTTTGCACCAAGCAGTCCGATCCATGCCATATCCATAATACTGTATGCTGTTCCCAGCATGGAAGAAATCATGATAGGCAGAGCCAGCTCTGCCAGAGTTTTCAGGATCGGACCGGAAGTCAGATCCACAGTTTTTGATTTACTCATTTGTAATAACCCTTCATGTACCAATTATTATAATACTTTTGTAGTCCATTTACTGCAGTCCCATACCTGAGAAACCACATCGCGGTAAAACTCCGGTTCATGGCAGATCAGGAGAATGTTTCCCTTATATTCGATCAATGCCTGCTTCAAAGCTTCTTTTGCATCCACATCCAGATGATTGGTAGGCTCGTCCAGAAGCAGAATGTTCGTTTCTTTATTCACCAGCTTACACAGACGCACCTTCGCCTGCTCCCCGCCACTCAGTACACGTACCTGACTTTCAATATGCTTGGTAGTCAGACCGCATTTGGCGAGAGCAGACCGCACCTCATACTGAGTATAAGACGGAAACTCCGCCCAGATCTCATCAATACAGGTAGTCTTGTTATCACCCTTTACTTCCTGCTCAAAATATCCAATCTGAAGATTCTCCCCAAGTTCGCAAGAACCCTTCAGAGACGGGATCAACCCCAGAATACTCTTCAGTAAAGTCGTCTTACCGATACCGTTTGCACCAACCAGCGCAATCTTATTTCCTCTTTCCATAGAGAGAGTAACAGGTCTGGAAAGAGGTTCATTATAACCAATAACCAGATCCTTCGTTTCGAAAATATATTTCCCCGGAGTGCGTCCGTATTTAAAATGAAACTCAGGCTTCGGCTTCTCGGCAGCAAGCTCGATCACATCCATCTTATCCAGCTTCTTCTGTCTGGACATTGCCATATTTCTTGTAGAAACCCTGGCCTTATTTCTTGCGACGAAATCCTTCAGTTCACTGATTTCCTGCTGCTGGCGTCTGTAAGCAGCCTCAAGCTGAGCCTTCTTCACCTCATACACTTCCTGGAAATGGTCATAATCCCCGACATAACGGTTCAGTTCCTGATTCTCCATATGATAAACCAGATTGATAACAGAATTCAGAAACGGAATATCGTGGGAGATAAGGATAAATGCATTCTCATAATCCTGCAGATAACGCTTCAGCCATTCGATATGTTCCTCATCCAGATAGTTGGTAGGCTCGTCCAGAAGCAAGATATCCGGCTTCTCCAGAAGCAGCTTGCCAAGCAGAACCTTGGTTCTCTGACCACCACTCAGATCTGTAACATCACGTTCCAGTCCGATATCCAGAAGTCCCAGGGCTCTGGCAACTTCTTCCACCTTCGCATCGATCACATAGAAATCATGCATGGTAAGGGTATCCTGAATAGTTCCCAGCTCCTCCATCAGAGTATCCATCTCCTCAGGAGAAGCAGTGCCAAGAGAGTCACAGATCCCATTCATTCTTTCCTCCATCTCAAAGAGATAAGAGAACGCAGACTTCAGCACGTCACGGATGGACATACCCTGAGAAAGGACAGAATGCTGGTCCAGATAGCCGACACGTACATTCTTTGCCCATTCAATCTTACCCTCATCTGGCATCAGCTTTCCGGTTACAATATTAAAGAAAGTAGATTTACCTTCCCCGTTGGCACCAACCAGTCCAATATGCTCGCCCTTTAACAGGCGGAAAGACACATCATTAAAAATCGCCCTGTCTCCGAAACCATGTGTCAGATGTTCAACATTCAAAATACTCATAAAAAGAAATTCTCCTTAATTATTGTTATATAATGTCAGGGTCAAAAGGTATTTCACCCCTGACCTGACATCCACGAATTACTTACTCCGCTGCAAAGCAGCTCCCGTAATTCTTTTAATATTTGTAACTATACAACAGTATGATCAGACTTCCCTGACTCCTTTTAATGACGGCTCAGCCATCAGCGAATAATTTGTATAATAAACCACAAATCCGGGCTTCGCCCCTGCAGGCTTTTTCACCTGCTTCTTTTGGATATAATCAATCTCCACCTTAGGAGCAGTACGTCCTTTGGAATAATAAGCGGCAAGCTGTCCCGCAATCTCAAAGATATGATCCGGCAGTTCGCCGTCCTTAGACTTCACGACCACATGCGAACCGGCCATCTTCTTGGCATGAAACCACCAGTCATTCCCTGTGGCAAACTTAAAGGTAAGCTCATCATTCTGGAAATTATTTTTTCCCACATAAATATCATACCCATCCTCAGTCACATAATGGAACGGCTTAGACTTACTCTGTGCCTTCTGTCCCTTCCTGCGGTCATAATGCTTCTTAATATATCCATACTCCATCAGCTCTTCCTTGATCTGTGCCAGATCACTCTCAGCCAAAGCAATATCCAGAGCATTGGAAACAGACTCCAGATGCTCAATCTCACTTCTCGTATCTGCAATCTGCTCAGTCAGAGCCTCCTCCGTACGCTTCAGCTTTCCATATTTGTCAAAATACTTCTTGGAATTCTCCGCCGGAGTCATAGTAGGATCAAGAGGAATGGTAATCTCCTCATTGGTATAATAATTCAGAGCCTTAAACGACTTACATCCATCCTCCAGCCCATACCCATAAGTATTGATCAGCTCCCCGTAAACCTTATACTTCTCTTTCTTCGCAGTATCCTTCATCTGCTTCTCCTGCAGACTCAGCTTCTTACGGTTACGCTCCAGCGCAGTCTGCACGATCCTCCTCAGATCCGAAGACTTCTGATGGATACGCGTCAGCGTATTCTTTGTCGCATAATAAGTCTCCAGCATCTGTGAAACACTGTCAAACTCCACAGAATGATACTCCGGTCCATACTGCTGGAACGCAAACACACCATACTCCACAGGTTCTTCCCCCCGGTAAACAATATTCGGAGAAAAATCCCCCTCCACAACCTGATCCATCAGCCTGCGGAACGTATGATACAAATGCACCCTCGCCGCCTCATCCAGAGACTGCGCTGCATCACTCCCGTCAATCGAAGCCCTGAAACAGATCTCCTCCGCAACAACCGGACTGATTCCAGTAAGAGAAGAGTAAACAGCTTTGGAAATATTACAAGGCTTCCTGCACACAACATCACAGAACTCCTCCTCACTCACAGTCAGCGGATCCAGCTTATCCTGCGTCTTCGGAATAAAATACTCCCTTCCCGGAAGTACCTCACGCACAGAACTCATATGAGAAGAAACATGCTTGATACTATCCAGGATCATTCCCTTATCATCACAGAAAATAATATTACTGTGCTTACCCATCAGCTCCATGATAAGAACCTTCTTACAGGGATCCCCCAGCTCATTCAGATGCTCCAGCTCAAACATCACCACACGCTCCATCCCCGGCTGCCTGATATCCGAAATCCTCGCACTTCCAATATGCTTACGCAGCAACATACAGAAATTAGGCGCAGTCATAGGACTGGGCTTATTCTTAGAAGTAAAATAAATCAGCGGAAGAGAAGCGCTGGCCGAAAGCAGCAGCCTGCACTGCCCATTCGCCCCCTTCCCCGTAATCAAAAGCTCATCCGCCTCCGGCTGAGCAATCTTATTAAACCGTCCTCCATCCAAATTCAAATGCAGCTCCTTCACCATAGCCGCAATCGTAATCCCATCAAAAGCCATATAAAAACACTCCTTTTTAAATAATACTCACAATAATCAAAATCTCAGTCCCCAAAATGACTGATAACAATTTTATAATTGACAGGTAATACATAAAATCTAAACACCACCTACGCCAGAAAGGCAAAGCCCTTTCTGACAAACAAACTATAATAAGCTTTTCTGAAAGCCGTTCAATTTAAAGGATATACCATATACCTCCAACAGCCAGCTACCAGCAGGAGAAAATAAATAGTTCCGGGCGCACTTGCAGGGGTTGTAGTAACTCTTAGGCTTCGGGAATCTGCGTTATGAAAAAAACAGCAACCTGTCTGAGCGAAGCGAGTTTTGCTGTTTTTTTCATGCCTTTAGCAGATTTCCGAAGCCTTAGAGTTGACTAAACCCCGAAACCGCGCCCGGAACTATTTATTTTCTCCTGCGTCCTACCTGCGTCCCACCTGCGGCGTCCCTTCTGCTAGTATACCACACATTTCCTACCGCCATCAACGAAAAAATGTTTGACTCCCATTCTATAATGAACTATAATAAATCTGTATGTAAACCAGAACAGGCACACATACCCCGACACTAATAGACAGACAAAGAGAGAAAAACTATGATAAAAAGCATGACAGGTTTCGGCCGGGCAGAAGTCGTGACCAAAGAAAGAAAAATAACAATCGAACTAAAATCTGTCAACCACAGATACCTGGACCTCAGCATCAAAATGCCCAGAAAACTCAATTTCCTGGAAGGCGCAGTCAGAAACCTGATGAAAACCTACATCCAGAGAGGCAAAGTTGATGTATACATCACATACGAAGACTACACCCTGGACAACGGAGCTCTCAAATACAACAGAGAACTCGCATCCGAATACATCACCTGTCTTAAACAGATGCAGCAGGACTTTGACCTTGACTACGATATCAAAGTCAGCACCCTGTCACGCTATCCGGAGGTACTTGTCATGGAAGAACAGTCTGTTGATGAGGAAGCACTCTGGGAATCTCTGGAACCGCCCCTTCGCGAGGCATGTGAGAAATTTGTCCAGACAAGGATACTGGAAGGCAGAAATCTTGAGAAAGACCTTATCGGAAAACTGGACAGCCTTGAAGAAAAAGTATTACGTGTAGAAGCCCGCTCTCCGGAAGTAGTCAATGCCTACAGGACCAAACTGGAAGCAAAAGTTTCCGAGCTGCTGGAAGACACACAGATCGACGACAACCGCATCGCAGCAGAAGTCATCCTGTTTTCAGACAAAATCTGCAATGATGAGGAAACCGTCCGCCTTCACAGCCACATCAGGAACATGAAAAAGATGCTTACAACAGAGAAAGAAGGCATCGGACGCAAACTGGACTTCATGGCACAGGAAATGAACAGAGAAGCAAACACGATTTTATCCAAATCAAGTGATCTGGAGATCTCCAACATTGCCATTGATCTGAAAACAGAGATCGAGAAAGTCAGAGAACAGATCCAGAACGTAGAATAGAGGAAGAAAACGTGGCAAGACTTATTAATATCGGTTTTGGAAATGTAGTCAATTCACAGAAAATCGTGGCAGTGGTAAGCCCGGATGCGGCACCTGTAAAAAGAATGGTGCAGAGCATAAAGGGAACCCGGTCACTGATTGATGCAACTCAGGGGCGAAAGACAAAAGCAGTGATCGTCACAAGCGACGATTATCTGGTGCTCAGCGCACTTCAGCCTGAGACCATTGCCCGGAGATTTGCAGAAATATATGAAAACGAGGATAAGGGAGAGACCCATGAATAAAGGAATTTTAGTAGTGGTTTCCGGATTTTCCGGTGCAGGAAAAGGCACAGTAATGAAACGCCTCATGGAGAAATATGATGGTTATGCATTATCTGTCTCCGCAACAACCAGAAAACCCCGTCCCGGTGAAGAGGACGGCAGAGAATATTTCTTCCGTACAAGGGATGAATTTGAGAAGCTGATCGAAGAGGATGCATTGCTTGAATATGCCCAGTATGTGGAAAATTATTACGGCACTCCACGCTCTTATGTCGAAGAGCAGCTTCAGGCAGGCAGAAATGTAATCCTTGAGATCGAAATCCAGGGCGCAATGAAGATCAAAGAGAAAATACCGGAAGCACTTCTGGTGTTTGTAACTCCGCCGACCGTGGAGGAACTGGAACGCCGTCTCACAGGCAGAGGAACAGAAACCGCACAGGTGATCGCAGACAGACTTGCAAGAGCCGGTGAAGAGGCAGAAGGTATGGGACAATATGACTATATTCTTGTCAACGATACTGTAGAGGAATGCGTAGACCATCTTCATCAGATTATTGTGAGTGAACATTCCAGAGCATCCAGAAATGCAGAATTTATCGCAGATATCCAGAAACAGACAAAAGCATTTCAGAAATGATAAACATGCGGCTCAGACCGCTTAAAAGAAAGGAGAAAATACATGATACATCCGTCTTATACAGAATTAATCGAAGCAATCAATACAAACAGTGAGGACGACGATACAACAATGTCCCTTAACAGCCGTTATTCCCTTGTACTTGCTGCAAGTAAACGTGCACGCCAGATCATTGCAGGTTCCAAACCAATGGTAGAGGGTGCGGCAGGCAAGAAACCTCTCTCAGTTGCGATCGACGAGCTCTACAAAGGAAAAGTAAAGATCCTTGCTCCGGAAGAAGAGGATGAAGAAGGAACAGAACAGACAGCTGAGGCACAGACAGAAGAATCAGCACAGGCTTCTGAAATCACAGAGACTGCTGAAACAGCAGAAGAAACAACTGCAGAAACAACTGAAGAGTAAGAACTGATGGTAACACAATAGATAAACAAAGGATGTGTCTGAGAATTACAGAGGTATATTTTCAGGCACATTCTTATAGGAGAATTTATGAAATTATTATTCGTATCATTAGGCTGTGACAAGAACCTTGTAGATTCCGAAGAAATGCTCGGACTTCTTACAGGTAACGGGTTCGAGATCGTAGATGATGAAACTGAAGCAGAGGTCATTGTGGTGAACACCTGCTGCTTTATCAATGACGCAAAGGAAGAGAGCGTCAACACCATCCTTGAGATGGCAGAATACAAGAAAACCGGGAGCTGTAAAGTCCTGGTTGTCACAGGATGTATGGCACAGCGTTATAAGAATGAGATCATTGAGGAAGTACCGGAAGTAGATGCAGTACTTGGAACAACTTCCTACGGAGACATCCTTAAGGCAATCCGTGAAGCAATGGAAGGAAAACATTTCCAGGAATTTAAAGATATTGATTATCTTCCGGAAAAGCTTGGCAAACGTGTTCTCACAACAGGCGGACATTTCGGATACATCAAGATAGCAGAAGGCTGTGATAAACACTGCACCTACTGTATCATCCCGAAACTTCGCGGTAAATTCCGAAGCGTTCCGATGGAACGTCTGGTAACACAGGCAAAGGAGATGGCAGAGGAAGGCGTAAAGGAACTGATCCTTGTCGCCCAGGAGACAACCGTATATGGAACTGATATATATGGAAAGAAATCTCTTCATATCCTCCTGAAAGAGTTATGCAAGATCAAAGGAATCCGCTGGATCCGCGTGCTTTACTGCTATCCGGAGGAAATTTACGATGAACTGATCCAGACCATGAAAGAGGAGAAGAAGATCTGCCATTATCTGGATCTTCCGATCCAGCATGCAAGTGACCGTATCTTAAAGAGAATGGGAAGAAGGACAACACAGGCAGAGCTGGTGGAGATTGTAAATAAGCTTCGCCGGGAGATTCCCGACATCGTGCTCCGTACCACTCTGATCTCCGGATTCCCCGGGGAAACACAGGAAGACCACGAAGAGCTGATGAGCTTTGTGGATGAGATGGAATTTGACCGTCTGGGAGTATTTACTTACTCACCGGAAGAAGATACACCTGCAGCAACGATGCCTGATCAGGTTGCGGAAGAAGTCAAAGAGGCCAGACGTGACGAGATCATGGAGCTTCAGCAGGAGATTTCCTATGATAAGGGAACTGACCGTATCGGACAGGAACTTCTCGTGATGATCGAGGGAAAAGTTGCAGATGAGAGCGCATACATTGGCAGAACTTACGGAGATGCACCAAAGGTCGACGGTTATATTTTTGTGCAGACAGGAGAACTCCTGATGACAGGAGATTTTGCAAAGGTACGTGTGACCGGTGCACTGGAATATGATTTGATAGGAGAGTTGGCAGATGAATACACCGAATAAACTTACAGTAGCCAGAATGATCCTGGTTCCGTTTCTTGTACTGTTTATGCTTACAGACCTGGGCGGTGAGGCAAACCGCTATATAGCACTTGCTATTTTTGTTGTTGCAAGTGTGACCGACTGGTTTGACGGAAAGCTTGCCAGAAAATACAATCTGGTGACAAACTTTGGTAAATTCATGGATCCTCTTGCAGACAAGCTTCTTGTATGTTCTGCAATGATCTGCTTTATTGAACTGGAGAAACTTCCGGCATGGTTTGTTATCATTATTATAGGAAGAGAATTTATCATCAGCGGATTCCGTCTGATCGCAGCCGAGAACGGTGTTGTGATCGCTGCGAACTACTGGGGTAAATTCAAGACGGTTTCCCAGATGATCATGATCATTTTACTTCTGATCGATCTGGGCGGAGTGTTTGATATTCTGGAACAGATATTTATCTGGCTTTCTCTGGCACTTACCGTTATTTCCCTGATCACATATATCTGGCAGAACAGGAGTGTTCTGTCCATGCAGGATTAGAAAGAAGGCTTTAATATGGCTTCAGAAAAGGAAGCATCAGAAGAATCAGCATTAGAGAAAACAGCATTAGAAGAAACAGTTGTAGGACTTCTGAAAAAAAAGAAAATGACACTGTCTCTTGCCGAGTCCTGTACAGGCGGTGCGGTAGCAGCGGACATCGTAAATGTACCGGGGGCTTCTGAGGTATTTATGTGTGGTTATGTTACATATACAAACCGCGCCAAAAGAAAATGTCTTGGAGTAAAGAAGAGCACACTGAAGAAAGAAGGTGCTGTCTCAGCCAAATGTGCCAGACAGATGGCAAAAGGCGGTGCGAAAGCAGCCAAAACCGATGTCTGTCTCTCTGTGACAGGGCTTGCAGGTCCGGGCGGTGGAACAGAGGAGACACCGGTGGGAACCGTATTTATGGGATGTTACTGTGCAGGAAAGACAACTGTGAGGGAATTTCATTTCGAAGGTGACAGAAAAAGTATCAGAGACCAGGCAGTTGTACAGGCACTGACATTCATCTGCGACAGATTGCACAAATGTGACAGATAATAATTGGTGACAAGTTACATTACTGAACATAAGAGTACATTTCGGAAAGTTGATGAAATGTACTCTTTTTGTTATCATAGCAATTCGTATTAACCGAATCAGGTAAGTTTCCTGCGGAGTCTGCGAAAAGCAATAAGCAGTGGGTGGGGGCTTGGTCACCGCATCATTTTCATAAGGTTCACCACTTTATCAAGTTTTTGTGCCTCTGCGGGAGATTTCCCCATCTTCAGCACTTCAATGATCGCAGAAATCTCATCAGCATTAAATTTCAGACCGCCTTTTTTCCCCTGAGCAGCTGCACTCATCAGGAAAGGCAGCATCTCATTTGCGCCCTTTGAACTTCCCTGGGAAGCCAGATTCTGAAGCATATCAAGCTTGGAACGATCCATGCCTGCAAGCTTCGGGTTGTTGCGCCAGTCATCATTCATGGGAATCCTCCTTCTCACCATCTGCAGGCTGATTCATGAGCTGCAGCATCTGAACCATAGCCATCATATTTACCATCTGATTTAATTTATCCCTGCTGGGACCATAACAGAAGCTGCGGATATCATTGACGATATCCACTGGATTCTGGTCCGGCATGCTCATGGCACACAGATCGCTGCCGGAACTTCTTTTGCTGAAAACAGAAACCGTATTGATAAATTCAACCGCTTTTTCATAGACTGAGAAAATCTGCTGTCCTTTTGGCGGAAGATAAGGAATGGCGGCTTTTATCATCTGTCCGCGGTCAGAACTGACCATCTGATCCAGCAAAGTCTGGGAAATCTGCTCTTCATTCATAATATCTGCTTCCATTTTATGTTTTTTATTAACAGAATATGACGGGGAGAAGGATTCTGACATATAATAAAGTAGAATTTAAATAACTGTGAGACTGCTTTACTGCACGCTGCCTCAAATTTTATGGAATTGCTGCAGGTATCATGCGTTTGCAGTTGCAAAAAATGGAGAATCAGATATGGGATCAGAGTCAGAAGAAAAGAAAGAAATGCTTATTATAGATGGAAATGCTTTTTATGAGATAGATCTGGAGTGTGTGAAAAAGAAAAAACAATGTGCTCAGACAGTGCACCAGGAAAAGAAAACAGACAGGATCAATTCCCGGAATATGAAAGATAAGGATAATATCAGGCAGCATGAATAATAAGGACGAAGTTATAATCCTGTAAAATATAAAGAGGCAGAGGGAAAGCTCCCCCTGCCAACAGAAAATGATTGTCAGCAGCCACATCCACAGCCATTGTTTCCGCATAACAGAAGCAGCACGATAATGATCCAGCAGTTGTCGCCGTTGCCACATCCGCCGCAGCCATTGCCGCATCCGCAGTTATTGTTTCCGCACAGGCACAGAAGGATGATGATCCAGAGGATATTACAGCAGGAGTTATTTCCGCCTGAAAGACCCCATCCACTGTTACATCCACATCCGTTATTACATCCGCAGCCATTGTCGCATCCGCATCCGCTGTTATTAGCGCAGCCACATCCGCATCCTCCTCTGTCCTCACATCCGCAATTTGTAGCAGCTAAGTCGCTCATATTAAATCCTCCGTTTTTTTTTCTTTACAATCCTATCATATGTGGAACCGCAAAAAGTGTTACAGTTTCATCATTGTTCATTATGTTCACAGTAATCAATAACCAATAACCTTAAGTTCGATGCGAATTGTTGCTTTTCACAAGTTGACAATAATATATGAATTCGATATAATATACCACGTAACAAATCTGTAATGATTGAGAAAGAAATGCAACGATAACCCAATTAAAACGTAAAACAATACGTATAAAAAGAGAGGAAACGGAGAATAAGAATGAAGAAACATGGGAAACTATTGTTAAAGTATCTGCTCCTTTTTGTGATGACCGTTTTTGTAATGGGCTGTTTTAGTGTATCCGCGGCAACAAAAACAGGATTTGTCACTCAGAAAGGGAAAACCTATTACATAAACAAAGACGGTTCCAAACAGAAAGGCTGGCTGGAACTTAAGGGTAAGAAATATTACTTTGATAAGAAAACAGGAGTTCAGGTAAAAGGCTGGGTAAAAGACTCCGGCGGACAGGCGATCCGATACTTTACCAGCGGTGCCGGATATATGGTGACAGGATTTATCACTGATTCCAATGGAAATACCCGCCATTTTGATGAGACAACAGGCCTGATGACAAGAGGCTGGCTCACAGATACAGATGAGTATAAATATTATTTTTACAGCGGTTCCGGCGTTATGGCCAAAGGCTGGGTGGCGAACAAAAAAGAACAGAAACGCTATTTCAGCCAGGTCAATGGACGTATGTGTACAGGCTGGGTGAAGAGCAATGCCGGAAATTACAGATACTTTAAGCCGTCAAATGGAATAATGTATACAGGTCTGGAGAAAATTGATTCAGACTATTACTATTTTTCAAAATCAACCGGTGTCCGTTATCAGAAAGGTTTCGGAACCGTAGGAAGTAAGAAATATTATTTTGACCCTTCAGATGGTAAGGCGAAGACAGGCTGGCTTGAGCTTGATGGAAAGAAATATTACTTTGATACCTCAGGAGTGATGCTGGCAAATACCATCGCTTCCATTGACGGAACTACATACAGATTTGATTCTGACGGTGCTGCAACAAAGACTTCCGGTAATGATTACACAGTAGAGGGCAAATATGTCAAGGTTTTTGATGCGAAGAATAATAAATACTACTATATGGAAGAAGAGTTCCTGAAACATCCGGGAATTGCAGACGGAAAGGTGTCAGATCTGGATCTTCTGGCAGCAGTGTGTGATGCAGAAGCAGGAGATCAGGGAGTCGTGGGAATGGAGGCAGTTGCGCTTTGCGTATTAAACTGTACCATTGACCAGTATAAAGAATTTCCGTCACAGATCCGTTATGTGGTATATCAGGGAAAACCTACCCAGTATGCGGTTGTCACAGACGGAGCACTTCTTAAAAGACTGAAAGGCCAGTTTGAGGACAGGACCAATGCCTATGCGGCAGCAAAGGCAGCCATGGAAGTGTTCAGTAACTATGTGAATCATGGCACAAAGAGAACACTCCCGGGATTTAAGACAAAGGATTTCAATTACAAATTCTTTATGACTCCGGCAGCATTTAAGGCACAGAACCTTAATTTCAGCAAGCTGGAATATGAACAGTACAAAGGACATGTATTCTTTGTGGACTGGATTTCAGGGTGAGCACATTAACGCTTTAAGTTGGTGAAATATGAAGAGGATTGTTATAAATTTCTTGACAAATAAATTTTGTATTTGTATACTTGCAGATATATGATATAAAAAAGCACAGATGGGAAAGAGTAACATAGGGAAAACAGACAGAGAGCTGCCGGCAGGTGAGAGGCGCGTGGGGAACTTATGTGAATACCTCCCGGAGCTCTGCACCGAACACCTCAGAGATATTGTAAGGTAAGTAGGCTGCAGCGGAGTGGCATCCGTTAACATGCTTAAGTAACAGAGAGAACCGTTGTTTATCATAACAATGGCATGGTTTGTTACTTATTGAGGCAGAGAATGCGAGTTTTCTGCGAATTTAGGTGGTATCGCGGGACCCGGTTCTCGTCCTAAAGGGACAGGAACCGGGTTGTTTTATTTTATTACGAGGAGGAAACAAACAATGACAGTTTGGGACGAGCTGAAAGCCCGTGGTCTGATTGCTCAGGTAACAGACGAAGAAGAGATCAAAGAAATGGTAAATAATGGAAAAGCCACATTTTACATTGGCTTTGACCCTACCGCAGACAGCCTTCATGTGGGACATTTCATGGCGCTCTGCCTGATGAAACGTCTGCAGATGGCGGGAAATAAACCAATCGCATTATTAGGCGGCGGAACCGGTATGATCGGTGACCCGTCCGGAAGATCTGATATGCGTCAGATGATGACAGTGGAGACCATTCAGCACAACATCGACTGCTTCAAGAAACAGATGGAGCGTTTTATCGACTTCTCAGACGGCAAGGCATTAATGGTAAACAATGCAGACTGGCTGATGAATTTAAATTATGTAGAAGTACTTCGTGATGTTGGACCACATTTCTCTGTAAACCGTATGCTCTCTCACGAGTGCTACAAACAGCGTATGGAACGTGGACTTACATTCCTTGAGTTCAACTATATGATCATGCAGAGCTACGACTTCTACATGCTGTATCAGAAATACGGCTGCACCATGCAGTTCGGCGGTGATGACCAGTGGGCAAATATGCTTGGCGGTACAGAGCTGATCCGTCGTAAACTTGGAAAAGACGCTTATGCCATGACTATCACACTTCTTTTGAACTCCGAAGGTAAGAAGATGGGTAAAACACAGTCCGGTGCTGTATGGCTTGACCCGGAGAAGACTTCTCCTTTCGATTTCTACCAGTACTGGAGAAACGTGGATGATGCAGATGTTATCAAATGTATGCGTCTCCTTACCTTCCTTCCGTTAGAAGAAATCGATGAGATGGCGAAATGGGAAGGAAGCCAGTTGAATAAAGCAAAAGAAATCCTTGCATACGAGCTGACAAATCTGGTTCATGGCGAAGAGGAAGCAAAGAAAGCGCAGGAAGGCGCAAGAGCACTTTTTGCAGGCGGCGCTGATACAGCACACATGCCGACAACTGAGCTTGCAGACGAAGACTTCTCAGAAGAAGGAACAATCGACCTGATCTCCATGCTTGTAAAAGCAGGAATGGTTCCAACACGTTCCGAGGGACGTCGTGCCATTGAACAGGGCGGTGTTTCCATTGACGGTGAGAAGATCACAGATGTGAAATACACAGTTGCCAAAGATGCACTTACAGGTGAAGGTGTAGTGCTGAAAAAAGGCAAAAAGAAATTCAATAAAGTTCTGGCAAAATAAAAAATTCATTATAGAAATATCGGCGGATACTGCTGAACCGGTGCCGCCGATTTCAGGAGGAAAAGATTATGAAGAAATACGGAGTAAACGAACTTCGTCAGATGTTCCTCGACTTCATGGAGAGCAAAGGACATCTGGTAATGAAAAGCTTTTCCCTGGTACCACAGGGAGATAAGAGTCTTCTGCTGATCAACGCAGGTATGGCTCCGCTGAAACCATATTTTACAGGTGCTGAAATCCCGCCAAGAACAAGAGTAAGTACCTGCCAGAAATGTATTCGTACAGGTGATATCGAGAATGTAGGTAAAACTGCACGTCACGGTACATTCTTTGAGATGCTTGGTAACTTCTCCTTTGGTGACTATTTCAAGACAGAAGCCATCCACTGGTCCTGGGAATTCCTTACAGACGTAGTAGGACTGGATGCAGACCGTCTTTATCCTTCCGTATATCTGGAAGATGACGAAGCATTTGACATCTGGAACAAAGAAATCGGAATCCCTGCTGACAGAATTTTCCGTTTTGGAAAAGAAGATAACTTCTGGGAGCATGGCGCAGGTCCCTGTGGTCCATGTTCAGAGATCTATTATGACCGTGGAGAGAAGTATGGTTGCGGAAAACCTGGCTGTACAGTAGGATGTGACTGTGACCGTTACATGGAAGTATGGAACAACGTATTTACCCAGTTTGAGAACGATGGAAACGGAAATTATACAACACTGAAACAGAAGAACATTGATACAGGTATGGGTCTGGAACGTCTGGCAGTTGTTGTGCAGGACGTAGATTCCATCTTCGATGTAGATACTATCTGCGCACTGCGTAACCTGGTATGTAAGATCTCCGGAAAAGAATACGAGAAGAATTATAATGATGACGTATCCATCCGTCTGATCACAGACCATATCCGTTCTGCAACATTTATGATCTCCGACGGTATCATGCCTACAAACGAAGGCCGCGGTTATGTACTCCGCCGTCTGATCCGTCGTGCAGCACGTCACGGACGTCTTCTTGGAATCGAAGGCACCTTCCTTGCAAAATTAAGTGAAGAAGTGATCAATGGTTCCAAAGCAGGATATCCGGAGCTGGAAGAGAAGAAAGAATTTATCTTTAAAGTTCTCACAAATGAAGAAAACCAGTTCAACAAGACCATTGACCAGGGTCTTCGTATCCTTGGAGAGATGGAAGATGAGATGAAAGCAGCAGGAGAGAAAACACTTTCCGGCGAAAATGCATTCAAATTATATGATACTTACGGATTCCCGATGGATCTTACAAAAGAGATCCTTGAGGAAAAAGGATATGATATCGATGAAGCTGGATTCCAGAAATGTATGGAAGAGCAGAGAAACAAAGCACGTTCTGCACGTGAAGTGACAAACTATATGGGTGCTGACGCAACTGTATATGATGATATTGATGTAAATGTTACAACAGAATTCGTAGGATACGATCATCTTACCTTTGATTCCAAAGTAACAGTCCTTACAACAGAGACAGAGATCGTAAACTCCCTGATGGAAGGACAGAAAGGAACTGTCTTTACAGAGCAGACTCCATTCTACGCAACTATGGGTGGACAGGTCGGAGATACAGGTGTGATCGAAACTGCAAACGGTAAGTTCGTAGTAGAAGACACCATCAAGCTTCGCGGCGGTAAATTCGGACATGTAGGTCATATGGAATCCGGTATGATCTCCACAGGCGAAACTGTTTCCCTGAAAGTGGATGAAGCTGCAAGAAGAGACACTGAGAAGAACCACAGTGCAACACATCTTCTTCAGAAAGCATTAAAGACAGTTCTTGGAAGTCATGTAGAACAGAAGGGTTCTCTGGTAACACCGGACAGACTTCGTTTCGACTTTGCTCATTTCCAGGCTATGACAGCTGATGAGATCGCACAGGTAGAAGCGCTTGTTAATAAAGAAATTCAGGCTGGTCTTGAAGTCCGTACAGATGTTATGGATGTGGAAGAGGCTAAGAAATCCGGAGCAATGGCTCTGTTCGGAGAGAAATATGATCAGAAGGTACGTGTGGTATCCATGGGCGACTTCTCCAAGGAACTCTGCGGTGGTACTCATGTGGCAAACACAGGCAACATCATGCTGTTCAAAATTGTTTCCGAATCCGGTATTGCAGCAGGTGTGCGCCGTATTGAAGCTCTGACAGGAAATGGTGTTCTGGAATACTATAAGAAACAGGAAGAACTGCTTCATGAAGCTGCAAAAGCCCTGAAAGCAAATCCTGCAGAGATCGTAGAGAAGATCGGACATCTTCAGGGAGAAGTAAAGGCACTCTCCAGTGAGAACGAATCCTTAAAGAGCAAACTGGCTCAGGGAGCTCTGGGAGATGTTATGGATAAAGTAGTAGAAGTCAAAGGTGTGAAACTTCTTGCTGCAAAAGTAGACGGAGTGGATATGAACGGACTTCGTGACCTTGGCGACCAGCTGAAAGGCAAACTTGGTGAAGGTGTTGTCCTTCTGGCAGCAGTAAACGGTGAGAAAGTAAACCTTCTTGCAATGGCTACTGATGCAGCACAGAAAGCAGGCGCTCACGCAGGTAACCTGATCAAAGCAGTGGCAGCTATCGTAGGCGGCGGCGGCGGCGGACGTCCGAACATGGCTCAGGCCGGTGGAAAGAACCCTGCCAAAGCTCAGGAAGCCGTAGATGCAGCAGCAGGAATCCTTGAAGGTCAGATAAAGTAAAAATTGTTACTGCTCACTTTGTGACCAGCAACACGCTTCGCGATGCACAGAATTTATGCTAATCGCATAAATTCGCGCG
>OFLZ01000171.1_pt1 | contig 59580 bp, 50 predicted proteins | sample 1541321 | NCBI WGS metagenome assembly OFLZ01 (sample SAMN04209223, study PRJEB22552) | human gut metagenome | biome: gut; material: feces | host: Homo sapiens | place: USA: Oklahoma | reverse complement strand
CTGCTTGGCCGTGACGGCGGGATTTGCAGTTGGGTGTACTTGCGCGATCTGACACTGGTATCCGGCGGCGCCGCAAAACCCGTAGAGGTCGGCTGCCAGGTCACGATCAACAAGGGCGCAGTGTACGGCGGTTTGACCTCCGCGCGGGGCAGTAAGGTGCCCACGGCCCAGATTGCACCCAAAAAACATACGGTCAGCAAAATCCAAGTCAACGAAGGCGTGCGGGAAGCGCTGCTCCGAGAGATTGTGTCCTGGGTGGCGGTGGCCTCTCTGACGCGGGTGTGAGGACGGTGAAGCAATGGAGCCGGAAGTTATGGTAGCTCTGCTCTCTGTGGCGGGTACCGTGCTAGGATCGCTGTTTGGCGTCCTGGCGTCGAGCCGCCTGACGACCTATCGCCTGGAGCAGCTAGAGGCCAAAGTGAATAAGCACAACAATCTCATCGAGCGGATGACAGCAGTTGAACAAAGCGTGAAATCTGCGCATCACCGCATTGATGAGCTGAGGGAGGAGGATTAAACATGCTGGTATCGATCCCGATTGCAATTATCTCGTTTGTGACGTGGCTGTTGTCACAACTGGTCTAAATGTAAAAAGCCCTCCGTCGAGTGGCGGAGGAAAAAGTCTAAACTATGGAGGTAATATATCATGAACATCAACTGGAAAGTGCGATTAAAGAGTGGCCCATTTTGGATGGGCATTGCATCCGCCGTCATCATGGCCGTGTTTTATATTTTAAACCTTTGCGGCGTTGCGCCGGAGATCACAGGCAGCCAGATCGTGGATGCGGTAAGGCTGGTTTTGATGATTCCGGCCGCGATCGGGATCATCTCTGACCCGACCACGAAGGGCGTGCAGGATAGCCAGCTTGCCATGAGCTATATCGTACCCAAGGATGACAACAATAACTGAATAGATATGACAGCCCCGGCATCTTTACAGATTCCGGGGATTTTTTACATATTATATTTACAAAATTTTACACATGACTTATAATAAATAGAAAAAGGCGAATATTTAAATTAATTCTTATTTGTGCTATAACTACGTGGCTTTGATTGATGCCAGTAGGAAAACAAAGCCCCACCAAGAAAAACTTGGTGGGGTTTCTTTATATTTGCAAAACGATGCCGAACACACGCTCTGCAAAAAACAGTATTGTGTTCGCGCTATTTGCGCTTGGTGGAGATGGCGGGAGTCGAACCCGCGTCCGAAAGCTCATCCGCACAACTTTCTACGAGCGTATCCGGTCTACTAGGATTCCCCTCAGCGCCCGCCGTCCGGCAGGCTGACGCTTACGGTAGCCTCCAAGTCATGACAGGGGCGGAGGCCAGCCCCTGTTCACGTTCCCTGCTAATCGACGCCCAAATCTAAGCCGCAGGACTCAAAGACAGGACGCAGGCTTAAGCAGCCTGTAACGAAACTTTATTGTTGTCGTTTAATTTTAAAAGGTTGCGGCTTTTCAAGCGGTTCCGCGCCGCTGCTCGCTTATCGTGTTTCAAAACCCCCGTCGAAATCCTTTCATCCCCTTATTAATAATAGTCATCCTGTTCGGCAAACAACCGTTTCATGCAGCCCGGCTCAGCCAATGACGGAAAAGGCATCGCCCTCTTTCATCGCTGCCGCTCCTTGAGGGAGCGCTGGATATCGCGCGCCGCATCCTTGCGGGCCATGGCTTCGCGCTTATCGTAATTCTTTTTGCCCTTGCAGAGCCCCACCTGAATTTTCACCCGCCCCTTTTTAAAATAGGCGGAGAGCGGAATCAGCGCATAGCCCTGCTGCTTTGTCAGGCCGTAAAGGCGGCTGATCTCCCGCTTGTGCATCAAGAGCCTGCGCACACGCATGGGGTCGCGGTTAAAGATATTTCCCTGCTCATAGGGGCTTACGTGCATGCCGTTGACAAACATCTCGCCATCCTTGACGGAGCACCATGCGTCTTTTAAATTGACGCGCCCCTGCCGTACGGATTTGACCTCCGTGCCAAACAGCTCAATGCCGGCCTCCGCGCTCTCGATGACAAAATAGTCGTGAAAGGCCTTTTTGTTGGTTGCAATCGTCTGCAATTCACTTTTCTGCGTTGTTCCCACGGCCTTTCACCCCCTTCTGCCCAGATCGCCGGCCGGATAATGGATTATATCACATGAAAAAAAATTGTCAAGCAAAAGAAGGCGAACAATGTCTTCCATCTGCTTTAAATGACCTGCCTGCCCTCCAGCGCGCGGGAGAGGGTCACTTCGTCCGCATATTCCAAATCCGCGCCCACCGGCACGCCGTAGGCCAGGCGGGTCACCTTGATGCCCATCGGTTTTAACAGGCGGGAGATGTACATGGCCGTCGCCTCCCCCTCCACAGTCGGGTTCGTCGCCATGATAACCTCGTCCACCTCTTCCTCCCCGCCGCCGAGCCGTGCCAGCAGCTCCTTAATGGCGAGCTGATCCGGCCCGACGCCGTTCATGGGGGAGATTGCGCCATGCAGCACATGGTAGGTGCCCTCGTATTCATGCGTGCGCTCAATGGCGAGCACATCGCGCGGATCCTCCACCACGCAGATTTTTGACTTATCCCGCGCGGGATTGCCGCAGACGGTGCAAAGCTCCGCATCCGTCAGATTGCAGCAGATTTTGCAGCGGTGTATTTTTTGATGCGCATCCAAGATCGCCTGCGCAAAGCCCTTTGCCTCCGTGTCGGACAGGCCGAGCACATAAAAAGCAAGCCGCTGCGCGCTCTTGCGCCCGATGCCGGGCATGCGCTCAAATTGCTCAATCAGCCGCGAAAGCGCGGCTACCTGATACCCTGCCATCGCTTAAAACAGGCCTCCCGGCATACCGGGGATATTCAGCCCACCGGTGATCTTGCCCATCTCGCGCTCCGAGGTTTCATCCGCCTTGCGCATCGCCTCATTGATGGAGGCGATCAGCAGATCCTGCAGCATCTCGATATCCTCCGGATCCACGATCTCCGGCTGCATGTCGATTTTGACCACCTCATGTTTGCCGTTGACCGTTACCTCGACCGCTCCGCCGCCCGCGCCCGCAGTATATTCGGCGTTTTCGCATTCCTCCTGAACGCGCGCCATCTCCTCCTGCATCTTCTGAATCTGCTTCATCATATTGCCGTTGTTGCCGGCATTCGGAATTCTTGCTTTCATCTGATCTTCCTCCAAATTACAATTCTTTCCTCATCAAGAGATATGCCCCGCACGTGGCAGGATTCCCGTCATCCTTCACGCAGACGAGATCCTCCGTGCAGCGCTTGATTGTGTTCACATAGCCCATGCGCTGATACAGGCGCAGATTCGCGGCATTCTCTTCCTCCACGCCAATCGATAGCTCAGAAAAATTCAGTTCCCGCGCCCGGCTGGCCATCCGCTCCAGCAATGCGGAGCCGATTTCCCGGCCGCGATACCGCTTTAGAACGTGTAAATTACACAGATATGCCCGTTTTGTGCCGTCTGCCGCATCCGTATCCGGCAGCTCGTGGAACAGATAAATGCGCCCAACCACCCGCAGCCCGATGCTGGCATACCAAAACTCGGCCTTTCCGGCTTCCAGATACGCGGCAAACTGCGGCTCAGCCCAGGTAGCATCCCGCCAATAACGGTGAAAATCCCGCAGCGTACCGTGGATGATTTTCATGGGAAGGCCTCCTTCCAAACAGGGCTATCGGATTTCCGTTTCTACCTGTGCCTCGTTTAAACGGCCCATCAGGTCGTTAAGCGGGTCTGTTTTTTTCTTCGGCGCTTTCTTTTCGCCGCCGCTGTAAAGGCCCAGGCGGTATTTGCGCCCCGTCACGCGGAGCACTGCCTCCTTGACGGCTGAGGAGTGGCTGCCCTGCCGGATAAAGCTGCCCAAAAGCGGATTTTCTGACTGGATGAGCACGAACTCCCCACGGAAGAATGCGCTGGAACCGGATAAAATGCCCGCAATCGGCTTATCAATTTCGGATAAAACGGAGAGAACCTGCGGCCACTTCAGGAAGGCCTCGTCCCCCTCCTGCCCGGTCTGCGGCTCTGTATCATCCGACTGCTCCGGCTCTGGAGGCGGCTCAGGCGTGGAAACCGGCTGCCGCCTTGGGGCAGGGGGAGGTTCCGGCGCCTCTTCCCGCCGTTGTACGGCCTCTGGCTGGGCGAATGATCCCTCCGACCCTGCCGGGGTGGAAGCGGCTTTTTCTGTTTCTGCCCTCGCCGGGCGTTCGGGCACTCTCACCGGAGCTGCCTGTGGGGCCACAGCTACGCGCCCGGTGCGCATGGCCTGCTCAAGCGCCTCAATGCGCCGGAGCAGCGCCGCGCTGTCTGTACAGAGCGCGGGGGTGGCGAGCTTAATCAGCGCCATTTCCATTTCAATGCGGCGGTTCACGCCGGAGCGCATGCGCTCCAACGTGCCCTGTAACAAATCGAGTGCAGAGAGGACGGCTTCCATCGAAAAGCCCTCCGCCTCCGCCTGAATCTGCTGGAGCTCGCCCTCGGTGCAGATGATGAGCTCCCCCGGGGCGGGCACTGTTTTCGCAATCATCAGATTGCGGAAGTGGTCAATCAAATCGCCGCACAGCCGCTCCATATCACAGGAGCCCTGGTGCAATTCGTCGAGCAGTGCGAGCGCCCTGGCGCTATCCTCCGCGCGCAGGGCGGCAGAGAGCTCATAGAGGTGGCCGCGGCCCGCAAGGCCGGCCGCCTCGCTGACAATCTCCACCGTAATCTGCTTCGACCGCCCAGCGCATTGGTCGAGGATCGAGAGCGCGTCGCGCAATGCGCCATCCGCAATGCGGGCGATGAGCAGCGCCGCGTCGTGCGCAAGCTCCATCCCCTCCTGCCCGGCCACATATTCCAGCCGCGCGGCAATATCCTCCGGCGGAATGCGGCGGAAATCGAAGCGCTGGCAGCGGGAAAGGATCGTCGCGGGGAGCTTATGCACCTCCGTGGTGGCGAGGATGAACAGCACATAGGAGGGCGGCTCCTCCAGCGTTTTCAACAGCGCGTTAAATGCGCCGATGGAAAGCATATGCACCTCATCGATGATATACACACGGTATTTTGCCGCGACGGGGGTAAAATTCGCCTCCTCGCGCAGGTCGCGAATGTTATCAACGCCGTTGTTGCTCGCCGCGTCGATCTCAATTACGTCTAAAATCGAGCCGCTGTCGATCCCCTTGCAAATTTCGCATTCGTTGCACGGGTTCCCATCCACAGGGTGCAGGCAGTTGACCGCCTTGGCGAGGATCTTCGCACAGGTGGTTTTGCCCGTGCCGCGCGAGCCGGTGAAGAGGTAAGCATGGGAAAGCCGGCCTTCCTGCAGCTCGTGGCGCAGCGTATCCGTCACATGCGGCTGCCCGGCAACATCGGAAAACACCTGCGGGCGCCATTTCCGGTAAAGCACCTGATACATGGCAACCACTCCTTTCCGGCCTGCGATGCCTTCCCAAAAGAAAAGGCAAAGCGAACCGTTCACTTGGTCATGCAGCGGACAGGCAGACTGTGGCGCACAGTGCTGACTGCTTAATGCTGCTCGGTTCCCCGCCTGACATGGTTCACAGCGCCCCGCCGCACAGGACCCGCCCGCCACATGACCAAATAAATGCTTCGCTCTGCCGATGATAAAACTTTCTATGAAAAGCCTTATCGTATTATAATCTATTTTGAGTAGAAAGGCAAGAGGGAATCCGCAACAAATTCTTTTTTAAGCTTTTATAAATCATGCTTCCATTTTCAGCCGTCGCTCACATGGAAGCCCGGAAAACAAACTTGCTCGAAACAGCCAGCACACGGCGGGCCTTCCCTGGGCACAGAATCCTTCTGAAAGCAAAAAATCCATGCGGACGGGGCAATCCCATCCGCATGGATTTCACCAGTGTTTTTCAACGCATCCAACCCGAAGCCAATTATGACGCAGCGTTGCTTGCGGCCTCGGTGGCGGATTCCGCCACATTTTGGGCCTTCTCCGCAAGCTTTGCAAGCCAGGCGCCAAGCGCATCATTCGCAGACACCAACGCCCCCGCAATGGGAGACAGCAGCTCCGGCAGAAACCAGGCCGCCGCAATCGAGGTGACGAGCGTGATCCCCCAGCGCTCCAGATAAGCACCTGCGATCAAAATGGCAATGATCGGGAACAGTAGAATTTTTGCTGCAAGATTCGCATCGTTCCCCGCGCCATAAAAGCTCTCCCACATCGCAAGGGCGTCTTCCACCAAGGGAAAAAGCGAAGTCAGCAAAGAAATGCCGAGCCATAGCATCAGCAAATAAAAAATGTTGGTGAACTGCTGCAGCTTGATCACATGCACGCTGGCGGGGATCACGATCAGCAGCCCGAGCACCAAATTAAACAGGAAGGGGAGAAAACAGATCAAAAACCGCTTGCCCTTGCTTGGCATAAATTCATGCTCCACATGTCCGCACAGCTCGTTGGCCTGAAAATAACGGGCGTCCTCCACCGTGCAGTGAAACCTGCGGCACAGGCAATGCTCCCAAAGCGCATGCAGCAGCGTGCCCGGGAAGGTCAGCGCTTTCACGATCACATAAAGGATCCTCATGCCACATCCCCCTCTCCATTCAAGAAAATATCTTCAACCGTCAGTTTCCCGGCTTTATAATCGAGCACCTTCTGGCCCATTTCAACACCATAGTATTCGAGGGTGGATATGACCTCGTCATATCCATCCTGATCGTCATTTGCCAGGTAGCACACCGCAAGGGTGTAGCTCGTCGCATAGTTCAGGGAGAGGTCAAACGCGGTTTTCGCATTCTCCAGCGCTGCCTTTTTATCGCCTTGAAGCAGCTCTACAATCGCCTTTTGGCGGTAGGGCTCCGAGCTGGTATCATCCAGCTTGATGCCCTTTTCCGCTGTAGAAACCGCCTTGTCATAGTCCTTTTGGAGGCGGTAAACAGAGGCTTCCGTTGCATAGGCGCTGGCGTCCTCCGCATTTTGTGCCCGCATCTGGTTGCAGAGCTCTACCACCTTGTCATAATTTTTGGCTTCCAGATATTCTGTGGCCATCGCAGGCAGGTAAATCCAGCTGTAGCTTTCGTTTTCCTTCTGGACGGCTTCGAGGAATTGGAGGCGAACGGAGCTCTCCTGCTCCGTCATGGCGGCAAGCATATATTTATAATATTCTAAAATCGCCTTATCATAGCTTCCATTCTCCTTCAAAGCCTCAATCTTCTCGATCAGCTCGTCGTAGGGAAGCTTGTCGTCCTCCACCTCGCCATATCCGCTGAACAGCTCCTCCACAGCTGAAATGGTATCCGTAATGGCATTCAAATTCTGATACAGCTCGTTGAGGTCGCGGTTCCAAACCCGCTCCAGCTGCGCCGTCGTGTAATATTTTTTGATTAAGCTCTGCGCGTTTTCCACATAGCCCAAATCCAGGTAGAGCTGTGCCTGGCCCTTCACCATACGCTTTGCCGCCGCGGCCGTTGTATCCTGGCTCGCATCATAATAGGCATCGAGCGCAGAGTTGAGCTTCTCCTGGCGAACATACTTTTCCGCCTGCAACACCCGTGCAAAAGGCGACACACCGATGAAGAAATCCGCTGCGCCATATAACGCCACAAAAGCAACGATCACCGCCAGCACGATCACTTTCCAATCCGCTTTCTGCTCCCCGGCTGAAGCAGGGGCGTCTGCTGCCGGCGCCGCACTCACAGGGCTTACCTGCGATGCAGGCGGGGCTTCTTCCCCCCTGCTCTGTGCATTCTGCTCCGCTCTCTTCGTCGCCTCATCCAGCTCTTGCTGAAATGCATCCCGAATCTGGCTGAGCTCTTCATCCAACCCGTCGCCGGAGAGGTTGTCATTTTCATGGTCTTTCATGTCTCCCAAGGCAATGCCTCCTTCAAAGAAAACTGCAAAATTGCAATGCTGATATTTTAACATGAGAAAGCCTTTTTTTCAAATGATATCAGAATTGTTTACATTCTTATCACAATTGAAACAAAAGCGCTTTCCTTATATACCCTCGCTTTTCGTCACAGAACGGAGAAAAAGCCCGAACACGCTTAACACAGATGCCAATGAAGAGATAAGATTCCCTTTTCATCCGCTTGTTTGTACTATGTATATCTTTTTATAAAAAAACGGGCCGGAAACCCCGGCCCGTATTCTATATGGACATTGCCTTTAAATAATCCCCTGTGCCAGCATCGCGTCCGCAACCTTGAGGAAGCCCGCAATATTCGCGCCAACCACAAAGTTATCCTTATGGCCATATTCTTCCGCCGCGGCGGACATATTGGTGTAAATATTAATCATAATATTTTTCAGGTTTTGATCCACCTTATCAAATGACCAGCTCAGCCGTGCGCTGTTTTGGCTCATCTCCAGCGCGGAGGTTGCCACGCCGCCTGCATTTGCCGCTTTGCCGGGCGCAAAGAGCACACCATTCTGCAAAAACACCTGGATGGCCTCATGGGTGGAAGGCATGTTTGCGCCCTCGCCCACCGCAATGCAGCCATTTTTCACAAGCTCACGCGCATCCTCAACAGTGAGCTCATTCTGCGTGGCGCAGGGCAGGGCGATATCGCACGGGATTCCCCAGACCTTCCCGTTTTCCGTATATTTTGCGCTGGGGCGCTGGGCTACATATTCGCTGATTCTGCCGCGGCGGCCTTCCTTGATCTCTTTGATCACTTGAAGGTCGATCCCTTCCGGGTCATAAATGCAGCCGTTGGAATCGCTCGCTGTAACGACCTTTGCGCCCAACTCCTGCGCTTTTTCAATCGCATAGATCGCCACGTTACCCGCGCCGGAAACCGCAACGGTTTTGCCCTCGATATCATTGCCGTGCGCGCGCATCATTTCTTCCACAATATAAACTAAGCCGTAGCCGGTTGCCTCTGTGCGCGCAAGCGAGCCGCCAAAGCTCAGGCCTTTGCCGGTGAGCACACCCTCATATTGGCCGGTAATGCGCTTATATTGGCCAAACATATAGCCGATTTCACGCCCGCCTACGCCGATATCCCCAGCGGGAACATCCGTATTGGGGCCAATCACGCGGTAAAGGGAGGTCATAAAACTCTGGCAAAAACGCATTACTTCCGTATTGCTCTTCCCTTTCGGGTCAAAATCAGAGCCGCCCTTCGCGCCGCCAATCGGCAGGCCGGTCAGTGAGTTTTTAAAAATCTGCTCAAAGCCGAGGAATTTAATAATGCTCATATTAACGGAAGGATGAAACCGCAAACCGCCTTTATATGGGCCGATCGCACTGTTGAATTGAACACGGTAGCCCCGGTTGACCTGAACCTTGTTATTGTCGTCCATCCAGCAAACACGAAAAACCGTGGCGCGCTCCGGCTCGACAAGCCGCTCCAGCAGCGACGTTTTCTCATAATAAGGATTGCTTTCCACCACCGGACGGATCGACTCCAGCACCTCAGTCACTGCCTGACAAAACTCAGGCTGCGTATGGTTGCGCTTGAGCGCTCGGTTCAAAACATCATCTACATACATGAAAATCATCCTTCCAAAATTCTAGCATTTCGACACTATGCCTGCAAAATCCCCCGCAAGCATGAGACGGCCCCTATTCAGGCAAACCTGAATCCCCTGCCATCTGTGCAAAGCCCCTCTTGGCCTTTGAGATTTATTCTACCTGATTCGCCTCAAAAATGCAAGAACTAATTTAAAATTATTCATATTTATAGAATCTTTATCTAAATTCAAGAAAATGTCGACTCGTGATTGAAGCTTTTAAAACCGATACTTTCATCGTTTCGCATTATTTTCACAAAATACGAGAATATAGGCCAATATTTTTATTGCAATCTGCTTGATCGGCCTTCCGGGCCGATTTCGCCGCCGGATGGGTTTTGCCGCCCCGCAATGCGCGATTAACGCAGCATCTCTACATCGCAAGCCCTCATCACATAAAAAACGCCAGGGATTGCTCCCCAGCGTTTTCTATTCTTTTCATAAAAATTGCGCTCAAGCCGCTTTCTGTGCCTTGCGCTGTGCCCACCAACGCTTCACAACCGGCTCCAGCTTCTGCACCAACACAATGCCGATCCAGCCATAAAACAGGCCTGCAATTGCGCCGGCAATCACATCCGTGGGATAATGCACATGCACATAAATTCTGGAAAATCCGATTAGGAAAGCTAAAATCAAGGCCGGAATTCCGATCTTCTTATCCGTTTTCAGCATGGGCAGTGCCGCCGCGAAGGAAGACGAGGTATGCCCCGAGGGGAAGGAAAAGCTCGACGGTCGGCTCACGATCTCCGGGAAGGGAAAATCCTTCCAAATTGCGAACGCAGTGGGATCAGCGGGATCAAACCGGTTGAAGGGCCGCGGGCGCGCAATCAGGTTTTTCAGGATGCCGTCATTGATCACCAACATCAGAAGCAGCGCGGCGCCCATCATCAGGCCGCATTTGCGGTATTTTTTCGTACAAATCAGAATCACCGCAAAAATGATCCAGATGATGCCGCCTTCTCCCAGCAGCGTGATATATTTCATAATGACATCGAGCACCGGGTTCCACAACGTATCCCGCACCCAGGTAAATACGGACCAGTCAAAGTTATAAATTGCTTCTACGATTGGAATCTACTCCTTTCCATTAGGAGGGAAGATCAGTGAAAAAAGCCCTCCATATAACCGGTATCAGCGCCAAAGAACTGGAACACTTCTTTCACGATCGTGACTGGGTTTCCGTTGCTCGTTTTCACCAAATACAGCACTGCATCAACGATTTCGCTAAGAACTGTTTTCACCATATCCATCGTGTTGTCGAAATCCAGCTCACCCACTGTGAAGAGCCGGTAGCGCAGCCTGGTAATTGGATTATCGCCCAGCAGACCTACAAAGGTGAGCAGATGTGTATCATAGGTGGAGAGGTTGCTCTCATTGAGCTCAATCACACGCACGCCGCGCTCCATGCCGGGGCCATATTCATTGAACCCAGCGCCCGGCGTAAAGCCGAGATCCACGCCATCCAGCGTGCCAATATAGGTGTTTGTATGGTTATGCCCGCAGAAGGTTGCGATCATATCGCCCTGCTGCACCATGGCTTTAAAAAAACCGCTGTTATAATACGGGCCGGCAACGCCCTCATTGTTTTCGCCCGTATGAATCAGGCCTTCCAAGGCAACCGTGCGCAATTCCGGCAGCGGCACGTGCTGGAATTCCATGGAGGGCACGGGATTGCCGCCGTTTGCTGCTTTGAGCGCATTGCTCGTGCGCACATACCAATTGATCTGATCCTGCTTGATATAATCATACTGCCCATTGCCGCCGCCGTGGGAATCAAGCAGATAGAGGTTGAAGGCCGTGCGCTGGCCATCGCTGCTGAGAATTGGGAGATTATAGTTGCCACAGCCGGAGAGCTCCGGCTCATCATCGCGCATCAGGCACAGGCTGTGACGCTGATACATCTTGAGCTGATCTTCCTTGCTGACTTCAATCGCATCGTCATGGTTGCCGAAAACAACGGCAAACGGGATGCCCCGGCGCTCCACGGGGCGCACAATCGCATCAATTGCCTGCTGCACCTTGTGCTCCAGGTTGCCGCCGTCAAAATCGGAATCATAATTCTTGAGCTGGTCGCCCGTGAAAATAACGAGATCCGGCTTTGATTCATCCATCGCCTTTTCGATTAGCGTCAGCACATTGGGGCTGGGATACTGCGTATCCTGTGTGTCGGAAATTTGCAGGATCGTAAAAGAACCATCGTCATTAAATTGCAGCGGGTCAGGCTTCTGCCAAAATGCCGCGCCTGCCGGTGCCATCAGCGCCGCCAGAAGAGATAGGACCAACAGCAAAGAAACCGCTGTTTTCTTCATTCTGCTCATTGTTGATTGCATCTCCTTCTCTTTTCTGATTGGATATCACCGGCCTTTCGCCCCTGGTCATTTGCTCCTGTTATGCCTGCGTGTCAGCCTCCACAATTTTTTCCTCTTCCCGCTTCTCCGCCTTTTCGCGGCGTTCGGCAAGTTCTTTGAGTATCTTCTTCTGTTTTTCGCCCACCAAGTCATAGAAGAACAGCGGGATGATGCCGATAATCCCCAACAAGCCGGGAATGATCGTAAACATTGCGAAAATCCCCTTCTGCGTGTGCATGCTTTGGGGAACGATGGCGTTTGTGCTCGAGGTTACATAGCCAATCGCAGTGAGCAAGGCGGTGCCCATAGAACGGGACATAGCGCCTGTAAATTTGCTGATAAAGGTTAAAATAGAGAAGCTCATTCCCTCGGAGCGCTTGCCCGTCTTCCACTCCATATAATCAACAGTGTCGCCGATCATCTCGGTGGGGATTACCATGCGCACACCGTTGAAGAGCGCATTGAGCGAGCCTTGCAGCATCAACAGCGGCACCATCACGGCCATGCTCTTCATATTGTTGTAGCCCAAGATAAAGGTGATTGCCGGAAGAATCCCACAGATCACCGTCATGGTAATGACGATCTGCTTATTGTTAAAGCGCTTTTTCAGCGGGCCAATCATCAGATAAGCAGCAAAACCGATCACTGTACCGGGGATGCCGATCACAATATTAATCGAAGCCGAGCCGAGCACATCGATAAAATAATAATTTTGGAAAATGCCGGAAATTCCGGTCAAGCCGTTGAGTACATTGTAGGCAATGAGGAGCATCAGGGGCTTATTCTGGAACAGATACTTGAAAGAATCCAATAAGCTTGGCTCTTCCAGGGACTGCGCCACACGCTCGCGTGTGCAAATCCCCGCCAAGCTGAACAGGCCCATGCCAACAAAAGAAACAATGATGCCGATCACAAAGAAAACCTTTTGCAGAGAAATATTCACACTACCCGCATTGATCAGGTCAATCAGGATGGGCAGCACGATGCCGGGCAAGCCGCCAAGAATGGAGGCGGTAAAGCGTGCGCTGGAGATTGCACGGGTGCGGTCCGCTGGGTTGGGAGAAATCGCAGCCGACATGCCCCAAAACGGCACGTCGCAGATCGTATAGAGAAACTCCCATACAAAATAGGTAACCACCATGTAGGCAACCTTCGCACCCATGGAAGATTCCGCCATCAGCACCGGGCCTGCAAAGAGAAGCATTGTCACGACTGCCAGCGGGATCGGAATCACAAGCAAATACGGCCGCAGCTTGCCAAAGCGTGTGCGCGTTTTATCGACGATCGAGCCCATGATCGGATCGTTGACCGCATCCCAAATACCTTCGATAAAAAGCATGGTCGCAACGATCGCCGGATCAATGCCGAAAACGTTTACAAAAAAATAAGTAAGATAGGACGCCATGAATGTATAGCTCATATTCTGGCCACCGCACGCGACGCCATAAGCGAGGTTTTCCTTTACCCCCACATAGCGCCGGTTTGTGAGACTGCTTGCACTCATCAAATACCCTCCATCCCGCCGCTACAGGCGGCGTACGCTTCAAGATACCGTAGGCGAAACAAACGCCAGCCATCCCAGATCAGCGGCGTTTATTCCGATGCATTCCTGTCATTTTTAAAAAAACCTCTAAAAATCAAAGAAGCATCCGGTATTTATATATCCAAATTTATCACAAATCACAGCAAAAAGCAATTATAATTTCATAAGCTTTTTAAATTTATCGCAAGCCCCGGGCTGAAAAAGCGGGCAGTGGTCGCCCACGCCCGCTTCTCATCCGATTGCTTTTTGAGAACACTGCCTGCTTACCGCTCGTATTTCTGGCCCATATAAAAGCCGCGGTTGGTATAATTCACCCTTTTCTCCGCCGCGGCGGCGCGCATCAACAGGATGCTCGGCAGCAGAACCGTCAGCCCGTCCACAAAGAGAACGATCTCCTGCACGACTCCGCCTGCGCCCGACCGCACCGCTAAAACGATCTGGATGGCATGCACCACGAGATACACAACAGCCAGCACCGTCGTCACAACTGAAATCCGGAAATATTTCGCCGCCCGCAGCACATCAGAGGAACGCAGCGCCACACAGATCAGCAGAGCAAACGTTAAGATGGAGAGAATCGACGGCACCAGCTCCTGCAACATGGAGACCAACTCTCCGCCGGCCCGCTGTGCAGAAAGAAAATGGATCACGCTGATAAAAATCGCGCGGAGATACAGCACAATCTCCAGCGACAGGCTGCAAACCCACAGCCGCGCCGGAATCCGCGTGAACGGCTCGTTGCGCGTGTGAGAAAATGCATACAGGATCGCGCCGATTACAAAAATCTTGATTGCAATTTTCACGCCAAATTCCAGATAGCTGAGCACTTGGAACGCCTGACCGCTCAGGACCACGCCCGCATACGGATCGGCTGCGCCGGGCACGCGCAGCAGGCAGTAAAGATAATAAAGGCCTCCCACCAGGGCGGCAATCATAACCACAGTCCCGGCAGGCCGGTTGGAGAGCGCTGTGTTGACGATCGTCCTGCGTTGATTCATAGTATCGTCCTCATCTCATCATTTTTTGATGGTTTGATTATAGTCTATTTTGATAGAATATTCAAGCTTTCTGCTATTTTCCCCGTAATTCTGCATAAGAAAGCAGAAGGCGAATGAATAAATGGGATAGCAGCCCAATAACGGGGGCAAAAATTGCTTGCAAGAAGCGCCGCGGCAAGGTATAGTGAAAGGAAACAACCTCGATATCAAAAGGGCGGCGCGCAAAGTTTCAAAGATTGCTCTTTCAAACTGGCCTTTTATGCTTTTCAGCATGAAACACGGTGCGAAAACAAGTTTCACACATTGAAATTCTAACTGCGCCAAAACCGTGCAATTTCCCGGCTGGGAATCCCCTGCTGGGGATAAAGAAAGGAAGATCGCAAGCATGGAGCTTGACCGGAAAAACATGAAAAAGATTCTATTGATGATCGCCTTCGGCGTCGTCTTGTTTTTAGGGCTGCAAAATATTTCCGCGGTGGTGGGTGTTTGCCGCGCCGCACTGGGCCTTTTGATGCCGCTCATCATCGGATTTTGCGCCGCTTTTATCCTCAACGTTTTGCTCAAGGTGATTGAGGAGCGGCTGTTCGCGCCGCTCAACCGCAAAAATTTTCGCCTGTGGAGCCGGATACGCCGCATTGTAAGCATTGTACTCACCTTCGGCATCATCATCGGCCTCGTATTCATCCTGATTTTTATGATCGTGCCAGAGCTCAAGCGTGCCTTCAGTCTGTTGGTTGAAAACATGCCGCAGTATTCCGTGCAGGTGAAGGATTGGATCACCAAGGCCGCCGCCTTCCTCAAGGTGGACGCCTCTACCCTCACCAACCTGGAAATTGACTGGGAGAAAATCAGCGATGCCGTGGTGGATTACCTCAAGCGCGATTCCGGCAAGCTGGTCAACACTACAGTCGGCATCACCACTTCTATTTTCAGCGCAATTTTCAACTTTATTCTCGGAATCGTTTTCTCCGTCTATATCCTGATGCAAAAAGAAAAGCTGGGCAGCCAGGCAACGCGCATGCTCTATGCCTTCCTGCCGCAAAAGTGGGCGGAAAAGGCCCTGCACATCGCCTCGCTTTCCAATAAACTGTTTTCCCGCTTTGTAACCGGGCAGTGCATGGAATCCGTAATTATCGGCATTCTCTGCTTCATCGGCATGGTGATCTTCCGCATGCCCTATGCGCCGATGATTTCCGTGCTCGTCGGCTTCACCGCCCTGATCCCGATTTTCGGCGCTTTTATCGGCACGGCGATCGGCGCGTTCCTCATTTTGATGGATTCCCCCATGCAGGCGGTCTGGTTTGTCATCTTCATTATCATCCTCCAACAGGTGGAAGGCGACCTGATCTATCCACGGGTGGTGGGCAGCTCCGTCGGCCTGCCGAGCCTATGGGTGCTCCTCGCCGTGACAATCGGCGGCAGCGTTTGGGGCGTGCTGGGGATGCTCGTGAGCGTGCCGGTCTGCTCGGTGCTCTATTGCCTGCTGCGCGAGATCGTGGGCACGCGGCTCACACAGCGCGGGCTGGCGGAGGTTGCGGCACAGCCGGAGCAAGCGCCTGCCCCACCAAAACCAAAGCGGGAGAAAAAGGCCAAACCGGTGTGGAAGAAAAAATAAACCGTTCAGCAAAAATATACGAAACCGGCGCCGCGGCTCCTCACAAAAGAGCCGCAGCGCCGTCACAGAGCCGAGGGTTCATCCCCCCGGCTTTTTCTTTGGCTTTGGTTTTGATTGAGAGAACGGCGTCAGCCATATCCACAAGATCTCGTTATCACTCTTGTTTGGAGGAACGGGTAGAGCCGCTCTGCCTATCAAAAGGTTTTTCCGAACCCTCTGGGTGCGCGCGCTCTTCCAGCGCTGTTTCCACCGCCGCCACTACAAACGCATGGAAGGAAACGCCCAACCGTGCAGTGGCCCGCTCGATCTGCCCGGTCAGTTCAATTGAGAAAGAGATGGTCCGAGCAACCATGGGAGGAGGCTCTGGGCGTTGAAAATCCGTCATTTACACACCTTCTTGTTCACATCACCCGGCAATCAGGGCAGAAAAATGAAAACAGCTCGCCTTGCCTTGCCATTTCTCAGCAAAATACAGTATAATAGATGAAATATCAGCATCGGCACGCCAGTTTGTTTTTTCGCACGCAGATTTTCGCTTTGACCCGTGAGGGTTTTCAGCATCATCTGCGCGCCCGTACAAAAGCCGTTGATGTAGGATTCCTCCACTTCTAGGTGGTCAAGCTTCCCATAAAGGAGATATATTCTCGAAACAGCGCTTTCCCCTGCGCCCCAAACATTGCTCCAGCTTGCCCGCACAGCGTTCCAGGGCGCCTGCGCGTTTCGCATACAAAGATTTGGGCACAATTTCCTTATCCGCAGGGCAAAGGTTGCCGCAAGAAAGACTGCTGAGGATCGTTTGCATCATAAAGATTCCTCCTTAAAAGCGAGCATTTATAGTGACGAATCCGTCGTTCTTTGTCCTCATCATACCACGACGAGTTCGTCATGTCAATAGCAAATTAAGTGATTGGAGAAGTAAATATGGATTTTTCAAAACGCTTGCAATCGATTCGGAAAGAAAAGGGGATGACACAAGTCATGGTAGCCCAAAAGATTCATATAACCGAACGGCAATATCAACGATATGAAGCGGGAGAAAATGAACCCACCCTCTCCGTCCTCCTCCGGCTCGCGGATTTCTTCGATGTTTCGCTCGACTACCTTGCCGGGCGCAGCGATGTGCCGGAGCGGCGGTAAATCAATAAATCACTTTATTTCTCCGAAGGAGCCCTGTTATGCAAAAATTACTCGGCCAGATGCGATGTGCCGCCGACCGCTATCATATGATAGAAGAAGGCGACCGCATCGCCATCGGCGTTTCCGGCGGGAAGGACAGCGTCGCCCTGCTCGCGGGCATGAGCGCTTTGCGCCGCTTTTACCCGGCCCGGTTCGATCTCGTGGCCGTCACGCTCGACCCCTGCTTCAGCGGGGTGGAAACAGACTATTCCCCCATCGAGCAGTTGTGCGGCGAGCTGGAAATCCCCTACCGGCTGCGGCGCACGGAGCTCGGCAAAATCATCTTTGAAACGCGCAAAGAAAAAAATCCGTGCAGCCTGTGCGCCCGGATGCGGCGCGGCATGCTGCATGATGAAGCGAAGGCCGCTGGATGCAACAAAATTGCCCTCGGCCACCACATGGACGACGCGGCGGAAACGCTGATGATGAACCTGCTTGGCGGCGGGGTGATCGAATGTTTTTCCCCCGTCTCCTACCTTTCGCGCAAGGAGCTGACGATGATCCGCCCGCTGATTTTCACCAGGGAGCGGGAGATCGCTTCCCTCGTGGAGCGCACACAGCTTCCGGTGGTCAAAAGCCGCTGCCCGGTAGATGGCGCAACGCACCGGCAGCGTATCAAGGCATTGCTCGATACCTTAGAGCCGGACTATGCGCCGCTGCGGGAAAAGCTGATCGGCGCTTTGCAGCGCGGCGGGATCAGCAAATGGTAACGCCGCCCTTCTTTCGTCGCAAACCGTCCATTTTCAGCAAATAATGATTTGCCTTGCAGAAATCCGGTTGAATTTCTGTTCAGTGCATGTTATGATACAGGCGAAGAGATTTGTTTTTATATCATTCAGATATTGAAAAATAAAAGGAGCGTTTTTATGTATTGCAGAAATTGTGGGGCTCCGCTGGCGGACAATGCCGTTGTTTGTGCGCGATGCGGTGCTACCGTTACCCCGCCTGCACCGCCCCCTGGCGCACAGCAGCCCTATCAAAACCAGCAGCCTCCCTACCAAAACCCGTATTACCAAAACGCCTATGGCCAGCAGCCCTATCAGCCGCCCTATCAACAGCAGGAGGACCGCCCCAGCGCAGGCTTTAACGCGCTCGCGTTTTTCTTTCCCATCGTCGGCCTGATCCTCTACCTTGTTTGGAAGAATCAAAAACCGCGCTGTGCGCACGCCATTGGGAAATGGGCGCTGATTGGTTTTGTTGCCAATATTGTGCTCACGATTATCGGGATCGTACTTTCCGTTTTGTTTTACAGCGTGGCCGCGCCCTCCTACTATGATTTCGGGAGCTACAATGATATTGTCTACGGCATGTCGATGGCAATCCATATGCTGGCGCATTGATTGCCTTGTGAAAGGCAATCGTAAATATTGAAAAGAACCTGCTGCAAACTGTTTCGCATTTTGCAGCAGGTTCTTTTTGAGGGATTTTTGCACAAATACAATAGAAGTTCCTTGTGTGAAATGATGAATTTTAATTTATGTGTTGTAATCCATTTGTTTTTATACTACAATTTGTACACATTTATCAAAGAATCGGAGGGTATTTTATGTTAGGTTTGTTGGGTTTGCTGCGAAGAGCAGTGGCAGCATTTATGGTGCTGTTTATCTTTTCCCCTTGCGGCGTTACCGTAAACAAAATGACGGTGCAAAATCCGGATGAAATCCGCTTGAATGTGAGCATTATTTCAGACGGGCATATGGAGGGGAATAACGCAGCCCGCTTCAAAGGCCATGGCCAGGCGATGCTGGATTTCTCCAATGCGGAAACGCCGGTTGATGCGTTAGTCATGGTGGGCGACAACACCATGAACGCGCAGGAGGTGGAATACATGCTCCTCTATGGCTTAATGCGCAAATATCTCACGGTGGAAAACGTGCTGATTGCCCCCGGCAACCATGAGTTGTGTAAAACAGATGCATATGAAAAATACTATAAGCGTTTTATGGATTATAACAACGCCTTTTTTGGCTATGAACATGAGCACGCCTATTTTAGCCAGGAGATCAACGGCTATAAACTGATTATCATGGCCACGGAGGCGGACAGCAAGATACAAGCCTATCATTCAGAGGAGCAGCTAAGGTGGCTTGAGAACGAACTGGCCGATGCGGCGGCAAGCGGCAAGCCCGCATTTGTATTCAATCATTTCCAACTGAAGGACAAATTTGTATCCCACTGGCCGGGCTCCGATGTTGGCCCGCAGGGGGAGCAGCTGGACGCCATCCTGAAAAATTGCGGCACCAAAGTGTTCTATTTCTCCGGCCACCTGCATATGGGGGTTTATGAAAACGGGAACGACCTGGCACAGGAAGGGAATGTTACCTACGTCAATGTTCCTGGGTTTGGCGAAGAATGTCTGTATGGCGACGTTGTTGACCGCGGCATGGGCTGGCAGATGGAGGTTTACGACAGCAAGGTCGTGCTCCGTCTGCGCAACTTCTCCGACAGCAAATGGGTAGAGGGATTCGAATATACCTATGCACTGTAAAGGCGAGGGAACGGCGCGCCGCCTGATGCACGGCAATGAAATCTGAACTTCCGGTCTATCAAAGACCCCCGCACGGAAAATTCCGTGCGGGGGCCCTTTTGCCCGATCCAATTTAATCCTGCTCAAACAGCTCTGTGGAGAGGTAACGCTCCCCCGTATCCGGCAGAAGCACCACAATCGTTTTGCCCGCATTCTCCGGCCGTTTGGCAAGCACTTCCGCGGCATGCAGGGCGGCGCCCGACGAGATGCCCACCAACAGGCCCTCCGTTTGGGAGGCCAGGCGGGCGGCGGCAAAGGCGTCGTCATTTTCAACCGTGATGATTTCATCATAAATCTTCGTGTTGAGCACCTCCGGCACAAAGCCCGCGCCAATGCCCTGGATTTTATGCGGCCCCGGCTTGCCGCCGGAGAGTACCGGCGAAGCGGCCGGCTCCACGGCGATCACGCGCGTTTCCGGATCATGCGCTTTGAGCACCTCGCCAATGCCGGTAATCGTGCCGCCCGTGCCGATGGCGGAAACGAAGAAATCCACCATTCCATCCATATCGCGCAAAATTTCCTGCGCGGTCGTGCGCCTGTGCGCCTCGGCGTTGGCAGGGTTTGTGAACTGGCCGGGGATATAGGAATTGGCGTGCTCCGCCCGTAGCTCCTCCGCCTTATCAATCGCGCCCTGCATCCCTTTTGCCGCAGGCGTGAGCACGAGCTCCGCGCCCAGCGCCTTCAAAAGGCTCCTGCGCTCCCGGCTCATGCTCTCCGGCATGGTGAGGATCAGCCGGTAACCCTTGATCGCAGCGGTATAGGCAAGGCCGATGCCCGTGTTGCCACTGGTCGGTTCAATAATCAGGGTATCGCTGTCGATCAGGCCCTTTTCCTCCGCGTCTGCAATGAGCGCATAGCCCACGCGGTCTTTCACGCTGCCCAAGGGATTAAAGCTCTCCACCTTCGCAAGGATGCGGGCGTTTAACCCCTCCTTTTGTGCAAAGCGGTCCAACTGCACAAGTGGGGTGTTTCCAATCAGTTCCAACAGGCTTTTGGCAATCTTCGCCATATCAAAAATCATCCTTTCCAATTTTCCGATTTCTAATCAGCCAATATGGCAGGCTTCGTGCTCCTCCGGATCCTCCAGTTTGCCCACAATCGGCTCCGGATCGATCCCCTGCCTGCTATAATAATCCGCAATGGCGGCCTTGATCGCCTGCTCCGCCAAAACGGAACAGTGAATTTTGACCGCCGGGAGGCCGTCCAGCGCCTCTACAACCGCCTTGTTGGTGAGCTTCAGTGCCTCTGAAAGCGGCTGGCCCTTAATCATATCGGTGGCGATTGAGCTGGTTGCGATGGCGGAAGCACAGCCATAGGTATTGAATTTTACATCCTCGATCACGCCGTTTTCCACCTTCAGATACATCTTCATAATATCGCCGCATTTTGCGTTGCCCACTTCGCCGACGCCGTTGGCATCCGCCAGTTTGCCGACATTGTGCGGATGTGTAAAATGCTCGATCACTTTTTCACTATATTGCATACGCCAAACCATCCTTTCTAAAAATCAGCGTTTCGCCTCTTCGTTTTTGATACGCTCCCAGAGCGGGGACATCTCGCGCAGCCTGTCAATGATCGGCGGCAGCTTTTCTAATATATAATCCACATCCTCCACTGTATGATTCTCATCGAGCGTCAGCCGCAACGAACCGTGCGCGATTTCATGCGGCAAACCAATTGAGAGCAACACATGGCTCGGGTCCAGGGAACCGGACGTACAGGCCGAGCCCGAGGAGCCGCTGATGCCCTGAAAATCGAGCAGGAGCAACAGGCTTTCCCCCTCCACGCCCTCAAAGCAGAAGCTCGCGTTGCCAGGCAGCCGTTTTTCCCGGTCGCCGTTGAGGCGCGAACGCTCGATTTTCAGCGCGCCGTCAATGAGCCGGTCGCGCAGGGAGGCAACATAGCGCATACGCTCCTCCATCCCCTCCCGCATCAGGGCGGCGGCCTTGCCGAGCGCCACAATGCCGGCCACGTTTTCCGTCCCGGCCCGCCGGCCGCGCTCCTGTGCGCCGCCGTCAATGAGGTTCGGGAAGCGCAGGCCCTTTCGGCAATACAGCGCGCCCACGCCCTTTGGCGCATGGAGCTTATGCCCGGAGAGGGAGAGCAGGTCGATCTGCTCCGCCTCCACATCCACCGGCACATGGCCTACGGCCTGCACCGCATCCGTATGGAACAGAATCCCGCGCGCCCGGCAAAGCGCCCCAATCTCGGCAATCGGCTGAATGGTGCCAATCTCATTGTTGGCATACATAATGGTGACGAGCGCGGTATCCTCCCGCAGGGCGGCAGCAACCTCTTCAATGCGCACAATCCCGTTTTCATGCACGTCGAGGAGCGTTATTTCAAACCCTTCCCTTTGGAGCCGTTCGACGGTATGCAGCACCGCGTGATGCTCAAATTTTGTGGTGACGATATGGCGTTTGCCCTTTTGGGCCTGCATCTGGGCCACCCCCCGGATGGCCCAGTTATCCGCCTCCGAGCCGCCGGAAGTAAAATAGATCTCCTCCGGCTGGGCGCCCAAAAGCGCCGCCACCTGCCCGCGCGCGATTTCTACCGCGTTATGCGCCGTTTGCCCCAGCGTATAAAGGCTGGAAGGATTGCCGAAATGCTCCGTCAGATAGGGGAGCATCGCCTCCACCACCTGTGGGGATACCGGGGTGGTCGCCGCATGATCCGCATAAACGTACCGTTTTACTGAATCTTTCATGTTGTAACCGCTCCTTCCTGCTGCAATACAAGCTTGTCATGATAGCGCTGCACAAGATCCGCCAGCGTAATATGATCCACCACGCTGTTGACCGCATCGCGGATTTGCGCCCAGACCTCCCAGGTGACGCATTGCCCCGCACGCGGGCAGGGGTCTAACCCCGGATGGCCCTGTGCCACACAGTCCACCGGCGCCAGATCGCCTTCCAGTGCCCGCAGGATCATCCCCACCGTATAGTCCTCCGGATCGCGGGTGAGGGTATAGCCCCCCTGTGCGCCGCGCGTGCTGCGCAAAAATCCCGAGCGGCTGAGCACGGTAAAAATCTGCTCCAGATATTTTTCGCTGATCTCCTGCCGCCCCGCAATCTCCTTGATGGAAATACATCGCCCATCGGAATGCACGGCGATATCAATCATTACGCGCAATGCATAGCGGCCTTTTGTTGATATTTTCATGGAGCGCTTTCCTCCTTCTTTACGGATTACGGGCACAGTATAGCACACTTTTTAATTCATATCAATCCCATATGAATATAATGATTTAAATTTTTTTAACACAGCTACCAAGCCGATAGGCCGCCTATACGGGCAAAGCGGCGGCCGATGGATTGTTTCCACCAGCCGCCGCTGTGTACAGTTCCTTTTCCGCATACTCTCCATGCCGGTTATCGCACGCTCTCCCCACCGAAAATTCTGCGGTAACGCTCCTCGTCATAGCCGCAGGCCTCGCGCATCACCTCTTCCAGCGTGTTCCCCTCCGCGCGGATTTCATCAATGAGGCAATCGCGCTCTATTTTGCCGTTTTTCAGGATAACGGCGCGATCAATAAAATTGTCAATCTCATTAATTAAGTGCGTCGCAAGCAGAATCGTCTCTCCATCGAGCAGGCTGTCGCCCATCAACCGCAGAAAATCCCGGCGGGTAAACACATCGTTGCCGAGAAACGGCTCATCGAGCAGCAAATAGCGGCAGCCCCTGGAAAAGCCGATTGAAATTTCAAGCTTTGCCTTCTGCCCGGTGGAAAAAGTGCGCACTTTTTTCTCTTTTGGAAGTTAAAAATATTCGAGCAGCTTCAAATAGCGTTCCCGGTTGAAGCGGTCGTAGTAATCTTCCAGAAAATCCGCATGTTCCGCAGGCGTCATGAAGGGGAAAAATGTGCCCTGCTCTGTCATAAAAGCAACCTGGCCCGCCGATTTGAGTGCAGGGGTTCCGTCAAGCGTCATCTTCCCTCTCGTCGGCTCCATCAGGCCCGCCACAATTTTTAAAAGCGTGGTTTTACCCGCGGCGTTTTCACCGAGGATGCCGACGACCTCACTCTGCGTAACCTGTAAATTGATTTCATCGAGCGCCCAGGCCCGCGTGCCTGAAAACTGTTTGCAAAGCCCTTCCATCTGAATCAACTTATTCTCCCCCCTTTCTGTAATTGCAGCGCTTCATATCGTCTGATATTCGGCGTTTCGCACCGTTTATCCTCCTGCTGGCCGGATTGGATCGCGCATGCAAACACCTGATCCCCCTCGCGGTATACCGAAAGATACGGGCAAGTCACCGTCCAACCGGAAGGCTGCTGATTCTGCTCTTTTTCTGAAGAGCGATCCGGTGGAGTAATGAACGAAATCAGGTAAAGCGTATCGTCGGCATACAAAGCATCCATCACACCCATCCGGGCAAGGGGGGAACTATCCTGAAACTGCTTGACGACCGTGCCGTTTTCCAGGTTGACAATATCGCACCGCCGCAGGGTTGTATGCTCATCGGAGGGTTCCGCATCCGCCCGCCCTTCCACCAGCCCGATGAGAAAAGCGCCCCAGCAAAATAGAACCGGCAGCAGCGCCCGCGCCCGCCGCTTACACAAGGCAAGCACCGAATAAGCCCCTGAAATAGGCGGCAAAACCACCATGAACGCCGCAAGCGCCAAAAAACAGGGTGACGCGGATAAAACAGCTGTAAAAACGGGGTTCGGATAAAAGCGAGATATAGATCATTTGCCGGCGGCAGCCACTCTCTATCCGGCACAATAATAGAAAACCCTATCCTGCTCATCCCATCTACGTTGCCCGGCAGGTTATAAAGCAGCACCTCCATGCGGTATAACCCATACCCCAAATAAATCGCCAAAAGCTGCGCCGCCCAAAGCAAAATCATGGCCGAAGGCATGGAGATAAACATGCTCCACAGGAGGCCCGACGCCCCCATCGGAAGGCTGCGCAGGGTATAAACGCCCTTACCATCCATGAAATAGCGCAAAAAAATAAAACAACATTCCTGCAACAAGGGCTCCGTATGCCGCATAGAAAATAATCGGAGCGGCCGCAACATTGAAAATCGTTTGGAAGCTGACCGGATCTTCTATTTGGCACCGGCTGATAAACATGCCCCCCACCAAAACCAGATCGGCCGCTATGAGCAAAATAAAAATTGCCAACAACAGCCCCCTGATGCGTGTCAAATGATAGGCCGCCAATCGTAAGGTCTTTTGGGGGTTCCCCATATGCCTCTCTCACCCTTTCTCCTTCTCAAGCCGCAAACACTGTTTCTCTCGCAGGTCATTGCTTCCCGTGTACTATGAAGTTAATACACAAGTGGTAAAAAAAATAAAGCTGCATCAACTACACCAACTACTCCGTCCATTTCTCCGTCAGCAGCGCGATGGCCTGCTGAAAAGAGAGCCCCAATGCTTTCACGCTGGATAAAAACGTTTGCGCGGCTTCCTCCTTGAGTGTTTCCATCAGCCGGGCGCGCATCTCAGGCGTTGCGGAAATCACGCTGCCCGCATTGCCATCTGTATGCATCAGCCCCTCCTCCTCTAAGGCTTTATAGGCCTTTTGAGCCGTATTGGGGTTAATGCCGAGCAAAACCGCCAACTCACGCCGGGAGGGCAGGGTGTCTCCATCCCGCAGCACGCCGCGGCAAATTTGCAGATGCACATACCGCACCAGCTGTAAATACACCGGATCCCGCGCATTCAGGATTAAATCTGAAAAAATCCGCATCGGATCACCGCCTTCAAGTGTATTATATGCGCAATACACTAAAAGGTCAACAACATTTTCTTTTAAAAGCAAAAAAATTGACAATCTTTCCGTGACCATGATAGAATTAAGAGGAAAAGATGCTCAATACCCGGTTTTTTATTCTTAAAATGAGGGAACTTTGAAAGGACGAATGATTTCTATGAAACAATCAAGCCGCCGTTATTCTATTTTCACCTCCTGCCTGGCGATGGCGCTCATCTGTGTGCTGCTCTTCACCGGCGCAGCCTTTCCGCCGAACACCCTAGCGCCTGTCGAAAAAACAGAGGCTGCGGCCATACTGCCGCAGCAGGCAGCAGCCCCGGCACAGGCAGATTCCCCAGAAGATCAATCCGTCACAGCCGCCCCTTCCGTGCCAGAGGCAGTAACTTCAGATCAAGCGCCTGATGCGGGCGTTGCCTCTCCGAAAAAAGTGGCGGCAGCGGATACTGCATCCGCAACAGAAAATCCAGCTAACCAGCAAGCCGATGCACAGGAGCCTCCCGCCCCGCCCACACAGGCGGAGGAAGCGCAGGATCTCCCCACGTTTACGCCCGCCTCGGCCGAATTTGTGCGCAGCGTTTTGACCGCTGTGCTCACCCAAATTCTCACCGGCAAGGCGGATCGCAACGCTGTAATTGACGCCATTGAGCGGCTGCCGATGCCGCATGAGCAGGCCGTTTCCCTCGCCGCCGCTTTAACGGACGGCAAAAAGGGTGGCAGCACCATCGATATCATCAAGGGCCTTGTTGAAGCGGCAGGCGATGGCATCCACCTGATCGATATCACGCTGGGCGCCACCCCTTCCCCCGGTGTTTATGAATTCCTCGGCGATTATGTCAAGGATGACGGCACAAGCGTGCATGTTTCCTCCGGCGTATATTATGATGAAGCGACCGGCATCGTCTACGGCAAGGACGGCACCGGCCTAATCTCCATCGGCTTTGATTACGACGCAGGGCAGTATCTCGTCATCGGCGCGATGCAGGCTTGGCAGAGGCAGTTCGGTTTTTGCCGCCTGTATGACACATTATCCCCGCTCGTCTTTATGGATTACGACACCGTGCGCATCAAATTCCAATACGGAGAGATGGATTGGATGATTCAGCTCTGGAAAGGGAACTACGCCATCACCAACGGTGCTGAGATCGGAATCTACCATAAACCAACCAACCGCCTGGTTGAATTTTATGACTGTGCAGAGGATGGCGAACTTCCACAAATGGCAATGACGCTGCGCAAGGGCAATCAAATCCTCTTTACCCGCGGGCTTCAGCCGCATTGGTGGATGACGGGCTTCCAGCTGGGCACCCTTTATAAACCAGCTCAGCTCACGCTGGATGGGCAGCTTATTTTTGAAGACCCCGGCATGCGGGATGCATTTGTGAAGGCTTTCCGCCAGCAGGTTTGCCCGCTCACTTCCTCGATCCAAGTGGAAGGGGATCTCGTTTCCTTCTCCTGGAGATAAATCGGCAAAGTGCAAATGAATGAAAACCGGGCGGCGTGGCTCTTGCCACGCCGCCCAGTTTAGCTTTTAGAACATTAGGCCTCTTCAGCCGCGCACACCTTCCGCGGCCGCTGCGCCAGCCCCGCCTTTTGCAGCGCCGCAACCAGGAGCGGCACTGCCACAAGCTGGATTACAATGCCCGGCAGCGCCGTGACGAACGCCGAGGTTAAAAAAACAGTGAAACCATAGGGCTTGCCCGCAATGCCGAGCAGCACGGCGTTTGCAACGCCGGATACCGCGCGCCCGCCCAGCATCGCGCCAATGAGAGAGAGATAGAGGTTTCCCCTCATCTTCCGGTAAAACAGCCCGGTCAACACGCCATATGCACACAACTCCAGCATCATAGCGGGCAGGGTCGGGAAGGCGGGCGGCATCCCCGTCAGCAGAGAAGAGAGCAGCGGGCCGATCAGCCCGCAGGCAGCGCCAAAGGGCCAGCCGCACAATAAACCGCACAGCAGCACCGGGATGTGCATCGGCAGGAAGGTTGCACCCGCCCCGATCGCATGGAATGCCATCGGTAGTACAATGCACAGGGCGATGCAGAAAGCGGTGATCACCAAATTTTTGGTATGGGTTTGCTTCATTTGTTCAGTCTTCCTTTCATGCGATAAGCACGCAATAAAGAAAGCGCCACTCAGACCGCCTCCGCTTCTGCGAGGGCCATGGCCTGGTTGGCGCCTTTCATTTACAGCTATCGTTCCGTTTGATTTTCCGCCCCTGCTTCTGCCGGGCTGCCGCACTTCTGAGCGGCATTTTACAGTGTTTTATTATAGCAGAACCAGCCCGTCCCGTCAACGCCGTTCCTCTCGCTGGCGCGCCATTTCCTCTTGCTTTCTCAGAATGCGCTCATAGCCCTCGCGAGGCAGGTTGGTATCCAGGCAGAGCTTTTCCATTGGGCACATACCGGTGCGCATCCGATTGACGATGTATGGCACACGCTCCCCCTCATGAAAGGGGACGCACCGTTCACCAAGGCATACCGCCGCGTGCTCACTGATGACATCCGCATACACTTCCTTTACGCCTCCATAGAGCATCAAAAGCGCCGCCGCCTTGCCCACAACGCGATCCGCAATGGATGCGCCGCGCAGCAATTCCGGATCCTTTTGCAGCCACTCGGTCAGTGGTGAAACGCCGGAGAGGGCGGATTCTAAAACCCGCCCGTCCGCCGTCAGGAGCACACAGGTGGAGTGGTGCTGATGCAGCGCAACCTTTACCCGTTCCAATGTTTCTGTCATATGTTAGCCCTCCTCTGCCCCGCCAGAGGGAAGCCCTCCGGCAGAACCATCAAATGCGTTTGCGTCTGATAAATAGCGGTAGATGGACGCCCCGTTTTCCGGCAGAGTCTCCCCGCTCTGCCGTGGAAGAATCCCGTAAAGCAGCATATGCACCACTTGATCGAACACAGCGAGGCTATGCTCTGCCACCGGCGTCATATCCTTTTCCGGATCCCAATTCGGGTAACCCACATGCAGGTGGATGAAATAGCTGGCAATGTGGAACGCCCGCAAAGCCAGGCTTCGATCCATGGGCACAACGCTTTGGGCACTGTGCTCTAAAATCTCCTGCAATTTTTGCAGATTATCCTGCTCGAACCGCTCACGGATTTGCGCCATCTTTGCCTGAAAAAATTCCGACGGCCTGCGCACAGAGGCGGAACCCATCAGAAGCGGGCGGTACGGGTGCTCTGTGAAATACTGCTGGCGATGCTGAAAATAATCATGAAAATTCTGCGACAGCGGCTTGGAAGGGTCCGGCGCATACGATTCCATATAGGCTACCAGCCCATCGTAGCACAATTGAACAGCGGCTAAAAAAATATCCTCTTTGTTTTGAAAATGGTGAAATAGGCGGCCCTTTGAAATCCCATTGTCCGTGCAGATTCGGTTGATCGACGCATCCGCATAGCCATGCCGGCTGAATTCCCGGATGGCGCCTTCCAAAATCAGCTCCCTGCTGATCCGCGTACGCTCTTCCTGTGTCATTGCAAGTCTCCTCCCGTTGGGCGGAATGATGGATACCAGTTTTGTTTATCATAGTCGTTTTTGATCTCCTTGTCAAACGCACAAACAAACCTATTTCGTTTTATAAAACAGACCTCCATTATTTTTTATAAATTAAAAACTGGATATTATATATAAAATAAAGTCGTGTTTTTTTGTAAAATTACGCATTGAAAGATTTATTTTAAAATGATATGATGAATTTATCCTAAAAAGCCCGAATTTTAAAACAGACCTTTTCAATTTTAAAAACAGACCTTTTTGGGATTCCGTCTTAAGAGGAAGAGAAGGAGTGTAACGTTTACCAGATCTCACATTTTGAAAGGAGTGCTCATTACCAACGATGAAAACCACCAAAATTTCAATCAGCATTCTCCTGATCCTGACGATCCTGCTCTCCTGCTTTACGGCCGCATTTGCCGCAGGCAGTAGTGTGGATCCGATCGCGCTGCTGAAGGCAGCCGGGCAGGATCGCGCCGTGGGGTCACAGGCCCCGACTGTACAGAGCGCAGCCTCCGCCTCCGCGGCAGAAGCCGTGCAGGCCCTGCTGGCAGACAAAACCAACATTAACGCCGCCCCGCCCACAGACGCCGCAAAGCTGGAAGCCTACAACGCAAAGCTTGCCCTCTATGAAAAAGCCCTCGCCGCCTATAAGGCGCTGACGCAGGAGGAAAAGGACGCCTTCCCGGTTGAGGATGCCCTGAAGTTCCTGGCGGCAATTGATGGCCGCGAATCCTACCTGATCAAGGAAGAGAACCCCGCCCTGGCATATGTGGACCAGCACAAGGCCGCCTATGAGAAGCTGGATGATCTGATCGGGCCGCACGCCGCACGCACAAAGGCATATGAAGCCATGAAGCCGCTGATGACCCCTTTTGAGGGCACAACAAAGCTCAACGCTAACACGGATTTTGCGAAAAAGCCAGCGGCAAAGCCTTTCTTGGAGGCCTATCTCCAAAATTATAAAAATGCCAGTCCGCTCACCCGGCAGTATATGGATGGCATTTCCGCCTTCTCTGAAAGCTACGGTAACCCCACGGTTGGCGGGAAGCTGGCTGACCTCATCAAAATGATGGGCAACTACGCGCTTGCGGCAGACCCCTTCACAGAGCAGCCGCCAGCTTCCGCTGGAACCGCACCGAATGCGAACAACTTCCCGGGTGGCGCAAGTGATCCAGAATACATCGCAGCCCTCAACGAATGGCTACCAAAAAAGCTGGCGGAGGTTTCCTTTACACAGCGCCAGAAAAACCATGCGTACCGTAAATACTTCACGGCCATGGAGCAGGCCGCCGCATTCGCCCCTGAATACGCTCCTGTGCTCAACGCGGCAATCCAGTTGCGCGAAGGCTACGTCGCCTTCCTCGAAACCGGCGCCACCAACAAGGCTGCCGCTGCCGTTGCCGCTTATGACGCAATTGAGGACGCGTATCTTCTGAAGGTTTATAAGAGCCTCGGCTCTGTCTACGCATACTATGAGATCTATCTCAATTCCAAGGGGAACAATTATAACTACAGCAACCTGCAAACAAGCCAGCTCTATAAAAAATGCCTGGACGCCATTGAACAGATGCAGGTTGTCCGCACATTCGAGGCATATGTTGCCAATGTGGATCTCAGCACCGTGAACAACGGCGTCATCGAGCAGGCACAGGCGGAATACAAAAAGATTCCCGTGAACCTCACCGATAAAATCTCGGCGGAAGCCATGGAGAAATACCGGGCGATCCTCGCCCTCTATGATCCTGTCAAACCGCTTGTTCCCTCTGATAACAAGTTCGAAGGCGAAATCGCTTCCTTCAACCCCACCACGGTCAACGCCACAAAATTCCCCTGTGCACGCAAGGCGATCGAATACACCATTTTGAATACGGACCGCCTCCTTGGCAGCGTGCTGCAAATGGCGCTTGCCTACAGCGCGAACGGCACGCTCAAGGGCTATCAGAATTACAGCATTCTGAGCAACGCCTCCATGTCCACGCTGCTCTCTCTTTATGATATGCTTGCCAACATGGAACTCAGCGTGAGCGGCATCAATATTGCCGAGGTGCTCGCAGGCGAACTCACCCCGACTAAACTCGCCGGTTGGCTCAGCGAGGATTCCTTCGCAGGCGCGAGAGCAAAGCTGCTCGCCGCGGCGGAAGCGGAGGATACCACCGCCGCCTTTGCCTCCATTCAGTTTGAAAACGGCGACTGGGGCTTTGAAAACGGAGATGCAGAGGGCTTTGCCCGCGCCGTGGCCGCAATGCTCCGCCCGATTGCAAACGTCCTGCATAATGGCATTCTGATTATCAGCAACATCATTTATCTGCCGAACTCCGTAGCCGATAACGGTGACTACAAATATGGTGCTTACGAAAAGCTCATCCCCCTGCTGGAAAGCCTTGGCCTGAAAGGCGTGCTCTCCTCGCAGGAATACACCTCCCGTTTCCAGGCGGCAGCCAAAGTCAGCAAAAACGCGCAGCTTGACGCGCTGTTCCTGCCCATCGTCAGCCCCATCGTCACGCTGGTGGAGGAGCTTCAGGCCAATCCGCTCAACACAATGCTCGACCTCTTGCCGCGCCTGGCCCGCACCATCAGCACGAATACGCTGAACGACAGCCTGAATGGCTTCCTACATTCCAGCAGCCTGCTTGGCGGCGTGAATATCGACCTTTCCGGCGATGCAATCAATGCGATGATTGACGGCCAAAAGATCAACATCAGCCTTGGCGATAACGCACAGCTCTCCACAACCCTGAAGGCCGTTGATTGGGCGCGCCTGGCAGGCTGCGGCAAGCTCGTCCTGGCGGACAGCGTCAGCGCATCCAACGCTTACCGCACGGTAATCGAATCAGACCGCGCGAACGCCTATGTGGTCGCCAGCCAGTATCTCATTAAAACTGTGCTGCGCACCCGCATTGAGGGCAAAACAACAACAGTCGCTCTGGGCATCTAATATCGCTCTTCTCTTTTCACCTTCTATATTGTTACCTCTTGCATACCGCCGCGGGCCGTTTGGCTCGCGGCGGCATATGTTTGATGCAGTGCTTTCTCATTTTTTCGCGCAAAACTACCTGCGCATCATCTCGGCTCACAACATTCCCATCTGTCGTTTTATTTCTCCCCTTGTATGGAATCGATCGATATGTTATGCTGAAGCTGCAAAAAAGATTTCAAAGCACTGGCTGAAACACCGGTGCGTTTGTAAAGGAAGGCTGGGCATCAGGATGCAGAAAGTAATCGTCGTTTCAAAAACCCATCTCGATCTAGGATTCACAGACTATGCAGAACATATTTATAAAAAATACCTCGATGAATTCATCCCCAGCGCCGTTGCGATCGCCAACGAGCTCAATGCAGACGGAACCAAACGTTTCGTTTGGACGACGGGCTCCTGGCTGCTCAAAGAGGCGCTGCAAAATGGCAGCGAGCAAAACCGGCAAGCCCTCCTGCAAGGCCTGCGCAGCGGCAACATCGCACCGCATGCCATGCCGTTTACAACACACACAGAGCTGCTCGACGCCGACACGCTCGATTACGGTCTCTCTATCGTAGATCAGATCGATGCTATCACAGGCCGCAAAACCATTGCCGCAAAAATGACCGATGTGCCAGGCCACACGATCGGCCTCGTGCCCCTGCTCGCAAAACACGGCATCAAGCTCCTGCATATCGGCGTCAACGGTGCGTCCGCCATGCCGGAGGTTCCGCCCTGCTTTCTCTGGAAGTGTGGGGAGAGTGAGGTCGTCGTCATTTATTCCGGCGATTACGGCGGGGCTTTTGAAAGTGAGCTGACCAACAGCGTGCTTTATTTCGACCACACGCTCGACAATCACGGCGCATCCGGTGCCAGGGCCGTGCGCGCGCGGTTTGAGTCGATCCAGCAAAAATACCCCGGCGCACAAGTCACCGCCGGGCGGCTTGACGACTTTGCGGAGATCATGTGGCAGGTGAAAGACCGGCTCCCCGTAGTCACGGCTGAAATCGGGGACACCTGGATTCATGGAGCCGCCTCCGACCCTTATAAAACCGCCGGGCTCCGCACGCTCATTCGGCTGAAAAACGAGTGGCTGGCCACGGGCCAGCTCAAACGGGAGAGCGCTGCCTATGAGCAGATGGCGGATAATCTGCTTTGCGCCGCCGAACATACGTGGGGCCTGGATGTGAAAACCTATTTTGCCGATTACGAGCACTATCTCCGTCCGGATTTTGAGCAGGCCCGTAGGAAGGATACCGTCGAGCTGCACCACCCTCTGCGTGATTTCCCACAAAACTTGCTGACGGTTTGCCAGCGCCGCCGTGGTGCTTACCATATCGGTTCCTACCGCGCCATGGAAAAAAGCTGGGAAGAGCAGCGCGCCTATCTGGACCGCGCGCTCATCAAACTGCCCGTTGATTTAAAAAGCGACGCTGAACAGGCACTTATCGCGCTCAGGCCGCAGAAATTTCTCGCTGTATCAGGGGAGCCTCTGCAACGCAATGTGGATTACACGTTTGGCGGCTGGTCGGTCCGCATCAATGAATATGGCGGAATTGGCGCCCTTTTCTGCGGCGGTCATCCGGTCATCCGGGAAAACAACCGCCCTGCCGTGGAATATTATTCCTACGGTAAGGCGAATTATGAGTTCTGGCTCACGCATTATACCCGCAACCGCAAAAAAACCGCCGGCTGGTCTGTTGCTGATTTTGCAAGGCCGCTCTTAAAATATGTAGATTCTAAATATCCGCAGGGACGCACCCCCTACCGCTTTTGCCGGGGGTGCGTGCAGGTGCTGCAAACCGGGCTGCGCATCTGTGTATACATGAACATTGCACCGGAGTGCCATAGCGAGCTCGGCGCGGCGGATATGATCCAGTTGCTCTATACGCTGGGCCCCGAGGGGTTAAAAATCGAGCTGATCTGGGTTGACAAACCGGCCAGCCGCCTGACAGAAAGCACGGTATTCCGGCTCTACCCCGCCTGTACGCAAGAGGAAATACGCTACACAAAAATCAGCACAGAAATCGACCCAATGACGGTGGTAAAAAACGGAAACCGCAATCTTTCAGCTGTGTGGGATATGCATTTTGGCCCATACCGCTTTACAAACCGTCATGCAGCCCTAATCGGCCTAGGCAAGGGTAAAATCCTGCGGTTCGACAACCAGTTTGAGGATGTTGCCCAAAACGGCATTGCCTATCTTCTGCACGACAATGTATGGGGCACCAATTTTCCCTTATGGTATGAGGATAACGCCTATTTCCGTTTTGATATCTCTCATGCTGCAGCCCTATAATGGAGCCGCAGCTCTTTCGCCTAGCCCGCTCTCGCCAAACAGGCGCGGTGCCACACATGGCATCCCGCTTCCATCCTGCAAAAAGGCGCCATTCTGCAAGGCTGCTTTACAAAAAATAAGAGACACAGCTGCCGCTTCCTCTCGGCAAGCGGCAGCTGTTCTGATGAGCGATATGCTTCTTTTGACAGCCCGTCAATCCATCCAGCCGCCCGGTCGGGCGGCTGATTTTTCGTTCTGCAGCCAAGGCAGCTGTTTTCCACGAAGCAATTGCGAAGCGGTCAGCGCTGGCAGCCGCAGCCGCAGTTATTCTCGCGCTCTCTGCCGGAACAGCCGCAATTGTCGCCCTTTTTCTGGCCCGCACTGGATGAGGGCGGGAAAAACTCATTGACTGGGAAGCGGATTTGTTTGAAGGCGTCGCACGGATCATTCTCCATATCGTGGCAGCACTCCTTCTCCGGCACGCAGAAATCATAGGCCGGAATCAGCATCTGGACATCGCGCTCAAGCTGCACGATGGTAAACAGGCCGAGCGTGACACGCACTGCCTTTTCCGGAGAGGCAACGCTGAAGTCGCCGTCGAACGACCGGCAGATGCACTTCGGTGCAGAGCAGCAGCCCTCGCATTCGCAGCAGTCGCACGGGCGGCAAAGCTTTGCATCCAGGCAGATCGGGTCGACACATTGGACTTTTGCTCTCGGGTTTGTACTGGTGGGAAGGAATTGTTCGTCTGCCTCGTCTGAGGAATATTCCGACGAGAAAATACGTACATTGCCTTCGCTTCCGAAAAGAATGCACTTTTTCGAGAAGGAAGTCAGGCCCTCCACGGTGCTGGGGGGATTCATCGGCGTGGTGTAGGCGTCGAGATATACCTTGAAGAAGAAGGTAATATCAACGGAGTAATAACCGCGGTTGAAGGGCACCGCCTCCACGTCGATAAAGCAGTTGATAATCTTACACGAACGGCAGCGAACGGAAGTTGCGTTGTCGATGATGCACTGCGCCCGGTCTGTAAAATAGACGCGCATATCGGCCAAGCAGTCTTTGTCCGCACACGAATCGTATACGCGGTTGGTATCGATGCACACAGCCTCGCGAATGCCGCCGCTGACGACATCCGCAGTGTTGCAGCAGGATCTGTTGTCCGCCATAGTGTTTCCTCCTATGAATAGATTGAAATTTTGTAAAAACTTCAATACCATACTATGATGCGCACGGATTCTGGTGCAGGAAAAACCCAGAATCAGCAGAAAAGTTTTGCGCAGGGCTTTTTGTTTGCGCAAAAGCCGCGTGCGGCGCCGCAAATGCGCTTCTCCGCCTGCCTGATTTCAAAAAACAAAAAAAATGAAAAATTTCACATGCCTCATTTGTATTGGTGACGAAAGGAGTTGAAAGGCCCGTGAAAAAGCCATCTGAGCTCAATGGCTTCCTACAAGACGCTGTCGCGAACTATTCCAAAGCTGTCGCCCGCGCAGCCTTCACGTATCTAAAAAACACCGCGGATGCGGAAGACATCACGCAAGAGGTCTTTTTAGCGCTTCTGGAAAAGCAGCCCCATTTTGAAAGTGACGAGCATTTAAAAGCTTGGCTCCTCCGCGTTGCAATCAACAAGAGCAAAAACGCGCTCAAAAGCGGCTGGTTTACACGGACGCAGCCTTTGTATGAGGCGCTGCCGGCGCTTTCTCCGCAGGAAAATGAAGTGTTATCCTGCGTTCTATCTCTGGATGAAAAATACCGGATGCCAATCCATCTTTTTTATTATGAAGGGTATTCCATGGAAGAGATCGGGAAAATCCTAAAGCTCAACCCCGCCACTGTCGGCACACGCCTTGCACGCGGGCGCGCCCTGCTGAAAACAATGATTGGAAACATCGATTGAAAGAAAAACATTTGCACTTCTTACACAGGCAGAAATTCCGGTTTCACCGAAACCGGCGCAATTCCCCGCTATTTAGAAAGGAAGGGTTATTGATATGAAAACCGAGCAAATGAACACCCTATATCATCATGCAATGGAACAGCTCCCGCTAGAGGGGCTGGAAGAGCGCATACTCGATAAGCTTTCGTCCACCAATGAAAAAAAGCGCAGCTTCCCGGCGAAACGGATTGCCGCTGCGGCCGCCGCGGTGATGCTTCTCTGCGCCGCAGGCACTTTAATGCTATCCCACACCACTCAGATCGCGCTCACAAATACACAAGGCCGGGTTTCTGTGCATTATACGCCATTTGCCCCGAAAGCGGTCAGCACAGCAAATTGCCTGGTCAGCCTAACGGAAGAAGAACTGTTCCACACACACAATCTCGCGCCATTTTTCGGAACGGTCGAGGGCATCCGGAATATCCGGGTGGATCTCAACGGCGCGGTTTCTTACCGAGCGATCGCTACCGTAAAAGTCAAAAAAGCCTATCTTGGCAACGTAGAGCCCGGCAGCACGGTATCGATCCTGCTCCCCTGCTCCATCGGGCGGGGCGAATGGGCAACGGGCACAGCGCTTGCCGCTTCCCTGCGGGAGGGCACAACCGGTATTTTTATGCCGGTCGCCTACACGTCAGACTATGATTGGGAAGAAAACGGCGCGCGCATCCATCTGAACGAGCTTGCGCCCTACGGCCTGATGGATGGGGAGCGCTACCTCTTCCTGCAGGGGGAGGATGGTAAGATGCGGTTTGCTGACTTTGCGTATCCGTCACTCCGGGCGGATGCAACACTGGAGGAGATCGAGGCGGTTGCGGAAGGCTTTTGGAAATAACACGCAAAACAGCAAAACAGGCTGCGGCAAGTTCATTTGCCGCAGCCTGTTTTTGGGGTCGCCAGCTAACCAAGTGCCGGACACTGCCAAAATAGCCGCCGCCATTTGGCATTAATATTTATTTTCCAATAATTAAGCCAATCATAATCATGGAGTAAATCACAAAAAAGGCAATAGTGGCCGCGCCATACTTTTGCAGGTCAGAATCCCCATAGCGCAGAGCACAGATTGTTTTATATGCGTACACCAAGCCCAGAGCAAGAAAAAGAGATACAAACGAAGAGACAACAAGCCAAGCGCCAGGGGATACCGACAAACTAATCCATCTTATTGACAAGCCACATCACTCCCATCGTTACAGGTTCCAAATATGTTCTTCTCTCAGCTGCACATAGGACCAATCGCCCCAATCGATGGAAAAGCCTAGACCAAACGGAAGGCTGAAATCGATCCCATTCAAAAAATATCCAATACACTTGTGTGCGTATGTGGCAAAATGATTGACTGACGTCGTGCTGGAATTATTCACTTTCCCTTCAAAAAATACAAACCCCGTCGCGGAGAGATAATGCGTGCTTGCTCCCCATGGATCAGGGGAGATGGAACTGACTGGCAGGCCAAACTCTATTGCATACCCATACCCTTTGCCATCCTGTTTCAAATCATTATACGCCACATCGTAAACATCCTCTCTGGCCTCTGTGACATATTTTCCATTTACGGTCTGGCTAAAATTATAGGTATAGGAATAACAGCCCGACGCCGACCGAGGGATTACGCTCGTTGTCACATCCCTGGAGAGGCCAAATGCATCTTTCGCTCTGAAAATCGGCAGCGTCTCCCACTGAAAAATGCCCGCAACGCCATATTCCCTGCCAGTAGCAATCATTAGAATGACTAAGTGCAAAGTGCCGCCATTCAGCTTTCCACTGTTTCCCGGGGAGAGAATAACGGAGTCGGAAAGTGCGGAACGTGTTGTTTGCAGCTGTTCCTGTGCCGCTTTAAAACTTTCTAGTTGAGCAATTTTGCTCTCCCTAACCGCTTCCACATACTCATCTTCGTTTACAGCATTCATCTGGCCGGGGAACAAAGAGGATTCCACATAATAGGTAGACTTAGCCGTGATCTGCGTGGCATGCTGAATCAATTCTAATTTCTCTTCAGAAAGACGCTGAATTATTTCGTTAGAAAGAGAAAAAGGCGCCAGCTTTTTCTCCACGGTTTCTGATACAGATAAATTCTGATACTCCGTGTTCTGATATGTAACAGTTTCTATACTTGTCTGAGGCTCCTCCTCCAACTCCGCAGCTTGGACAGGCAATAAAAAAGTGCACAAGAGCAGAATGGCAATCCAACCAGTGATCCATTTTTTCATTTTCATTCATCCCTCTACTTTCTGCATATTTTTATAAAATCTAAGTTACATAACACATCATGATACTAAATTTCTGAAATCTATATTTTTTCATTGGTTGCTCAATCCGCCTTAACAAGTTATCCGTTTTTACACTGCATTGGAATCACCTCCCAGCCCCTTTATATCACAATTATCTACATCTGTCAATCATCTACCCATATTTTTATTGATATCATCTAAATATGTAAAAGAATGTAATTTCATCTGCTATTGACCACTTCCAAACGCATTCCCCAGCATGCAAGTGGCTGTCTCCTGCCATATCCTTTCCACCGGCCACAAATCCGCCGAATCGCCTGACGCTCCATGAAAAAATCTGCCGGCAAGCGCTTTCACGCTCACCGGCAGATTCCGATTTTGCTCTTTCTGTTTATAACACGCTCAAAAACCACTCATGCACCTTGCCGTTCGTCGCCAGCACATCATTGGGCTCAGTGGCATTCAGCCTCTCCCCCTGCCAGCCTGTTACACATCCGCCCGCCTCCTGCACGAGCAGCAGCCCCGCCGCATAATCCCAAGGCTTTAAATGCCGCTCAAAATAGGCGTCGATCCGCCCACAGGCCACATAGCAGAGGTCGAGCGCCGCAGAGCCGGAGCGGCGGATATCCTGGCAGGCGCAAAATACCGTTTGGAACCGCTCAAAATTTTGGGCTGCTTCTTCTTTATAATAGGGGGCCGTGCCGATTGCCGCCAGGCAGGAGGCAATCTCCCGCGTTTGCGTGCATTGAATGGGAGCGCCATTGCAATAGGTGCCTTTCCCCTTTTCGGCTGTAAACAGCTCCTCTGTGAACGGGTTATAAACAGCGCCGAACACCACCGCTTGCCCATCATAAAACGCCAGCGAAACCGCGCTCATCTGGTAGCCGTGGATGAGATTCGTCGTGCCGTCGATGGGGTCGAGAATCCAGGCAGGCCGCCCGCTGTAATCCGCATTCTCCTGCTCCTCCGCCAGGAACCCCGCCTGCGGGGTAAGCGCCAAAAGCCGCTCCTTGAGAAAAGCCTGCACGGCGAAATCCACCTGCGTCACATAGTCGGCCTGCCCCTTCACAGTGACCTGCCGCGCCGCTTTTGCATCCATCACGATCGCCTTGGTCTCCCGCACCAGCTCCACTGCCTTTTGAAAATCCATGAAAATCCCCGCCTTATTTTGGGCCGCCGCAAAGCGATCTGCGGCGGCCCATTCATTCTATTCTGTTAGGATATTCTATTCTTTTTCCGCGTAACCGTCAACACGGCCGCTGCAACAGCCGCCAGGCCGAACGGAATCAAGGAGAGCGCCCGCTCGCCCGTATCGGCAATGGGGGGCGCGGGTTCCTCTTCTGCAGAAGGGGCGGCGCTTTCCTCCGGGGCAGGCGTTGTCTCCTCCGGGCGCGTTTCCTCTGGAGTCGTTTCCGGCTCATCCGGCTCATCCGGCTCCTGCGTATCCGGCTCATCCGGCTGCTCCGCCTGAATCAGGGTCAGCGCGCCGGTTTGCGGATCCACCCGCATAAACTGGCTGTAATCCCCCGCCTCCTGCACCGTGCGCTGCGAATCCGACAGGCAGAGCCACAGGATGAAATCCATCACCTGTGTATCATAGATGTAGCCCACATGCTTTAAATCCTTCAAAAACCATGTCTGCTCCGGCAAAAGGCAGGTGGAAGCATCAATTACGCGGTCGCCGGAGAGGTGGTTATGCGAAGCGTCCTGGCAGAAAGTATTTTTTTGCTGATAATCCGCCGGCAGCGTTTCATCCAAAAAGGCGCAGGTTGCGTAGCCTGAGGTATATTTGGTATCGATCACGTTATCATTTTGCTCCCTGTAAGAGGGTGTAAGCGGCACACCCTGCAAATTGTAGTGGGAAACAATATTGATCTTCATCCCCTTTGCCATCGCGGCCCGGAAGAGTTCCGGCAGCTTCGCCTGCACCTGATAATGATAATCGTCGATCCGGGCAATCAGCTGTGCATCCGCTTCCGGGTCGAGCAAATAGGCCTTTGCATCCTCATAATCCTCCAGGGCAACCAGATCCCAAATGCCAGGCATGGTCACAAAAGTATCCTGGAACACCTCATCATAAACGCGATCCTTCAAATTGACCACCAGTTCATCGAGCACCGGAAGTAAAATATCGATCACGCCGGCCTTATCAAGTGCGTCAAGCAGCACATTCACTGCCTGCTGCCCTGCAACCTCCTTGAGAATTCGAATCAAGGCATCTTTATGGAACTCGATCTTCCCCGTGAAGAGATCCCCTACGATGGTCGTCCCTGTAAAAGCGGAGGATAGCATGGTGTAATTGTCGATATCCTCACTGCCATACTGCGCAAGATAGGCGGCAATAATCGTACCGCCCATGCTGGAGCCAATCAAGTTTACCTGATCATGGCCAGTTTCACGCTTTGCGCGCTCCACATAGCCACGCAGTTCTTTCGCATGATCCATGGGGTCGAGCCGCCAGTCGTAGTTAAAATAATATACGTGATCGGCGCCGATTTTCGCAGCGGCCGCACGCACAATGGCAGGCTCGTTGGTGAGGTAGCCTTCCTCATTGACAAACTCCGGATAGTTCTCCATTGATTCTGGATAGACCGTAGTGGTAATCGCATACCGGCTGCTCCCGTCCGGCTCGCAGGCGAGCGGCTCGAAGAGCGCATAGACCGCCGGTAGAACATCATCGCCGAGCTTATCATAATCCTTTGTCACGGCAAAATTTGCCACAGGCCCCGCGATTTGTCCGACGAGCTTCAGAATCGCCTGCGTATCGGGCGCAAAGACCTGCTTCTCCTGATCCGTCCCTGCATTCAATACCAGAGGCCATGCGTTCATGCCGGTGACGACGATCAGCGGTGCCGTATCACAACTGCCCGCAGCAAAGGCCGCCGGTATGCCCCCCATCAACAGCAGCACAGCCGAAAGCAAACAGATCACCTGACGACACTTTTTTTTCATAAATCTCTCCCTCTTTCCCAAATCTCTCCTAAAAAGATTACATGATTTTATTGGAATTGTCAATAAAAACGATAAAAGAAATCACCGCGGCATGCATTTTCCTACATACCGCGGTGAGGTTTCTGTAAAAGATTCAACAAATCGGGCGTCTCATCCGAATGGATTCTGCCATTCCGCTCAGGGCTCAACCCTTGGTCAGGCGGGCAAAATTGGCCATCAGCTTTTTGGTGCCCGCTTTTTCAAAGGCGATCTCCAGCAGCGTATCATTGCCCATCGGCTGTGCGGAGAGCACAACGCCTGTACCAAAAAGCTTATGCCCCACCGCATCGCCCACACGGTAGGAGCCCGCGGGTGCGGAGGGCTTGGGTGCCGCTGGGCCAAAGGAATGGTCAAAGGTTTTCTTCGGCTTTGCGGCGCGCTGTACAGAGGGCTTCTGCGGGGAGAGCGCGACCTTGCGCTTCTCTTCCACAAGCTTCTCCGGAATCTCCTCCAAAAACGGCGAGGGCGCGTTGTGGCTCGTGCTGCCGTAGAGCATACGTGTGCGCGCATGCGTCAGATACAGCCGCTCTTTGGCGCGCGTAATGCCCACATAGGCGAGCCGGCGCTCCTCCTCCATTTCGCTGGCAGAGTAGAGCGATTGGATGCCTGGGAAAATCCCCCGCTCCATCCCCGGAATGAATACCACCGGGAATTCCAGGCCCTTGGCGGAATGCAGCGTCATGAGGACGACGGTATCCGCCTCCTCATTATAGTTATCGATATCCGTCATCAAAGCGACCTCTTCGAGGAAGCCATTGAGATCGCCCTCTTCATTTTCCTCGCTGTAGCGCAAGAGGTTGGAGGAAAGCTCCTGGATATTCTCCAGCCTGTCCTGATAGGTTTCTCGGTCCAGCGCCAAAGAGTCGAGATACCCTGTATCCCGCATCGCCTTTTCAAACAGCTCGTTGAGCGGCAATTCCTCCGCCGCCTCGGCAAGCCCATCAATGATCTGGGTGAACGCCCGCAAACGCGGCGCGGCGCGCACCAGCTGCTCATATTCATCCGCATGGGAAATCACTTCGTAGATGCTCAGGCCCAGCCCGGCCGCGATCTGTGCCGCATGGTTGATGGTCGTCGCGCCGATGCCGCGTTTGGGCTCGTTGATGATCCTGCGCAGGCGGATATTATCCGCCGGATTGCTAATTACAGAAAGATAGGCGAGCGCATCACGGATCTCCTTGCGCTCATAGAAACGGTGCCCGCCGATCACACGGTAGGGCACGCCCATGCGCACAAAGGTGCGCTCAATCGCGTTTGACTGGGCGTTCATCCGGTAGAGAACCGCATGGTCGCTCCATTTTTTTCCGCCCTTGACGGAATCCATAATAGCATCTGCGATAAAAGTGCTCTCCTCCTGCTCATCGAAGGCGTTATCCACCACAATTTTTTCCCCGGGGCCGTTCGCTGTCCAAAGGTTTTTTCCCTTTCGCTCCGTGTTGTGGGAGATAACGGCATTGGCCGCATCCAAAATATTTTGGGTGGAGCGATAATTCTGCTCCAGACGGATCACTTTTGCCTTATGATACTGCTCCTCAAAGGAGAGGATATTCTCAATTGTGGCGCCGCGAAAGCGGTAAATGCTCTGATCGTCATCGCCCACCACGCAGAGATTGCCGCTGCCGCCAGCCAGCAGGCTGGTGAGCCGGTACTGCGCATGGTTGGTATCCTGATATTCATCCACCATCACGTAACGGAAACGGTTTTGATAGCGGGTGCGCACCTCCTCATTTTCCTCCAGCAGCTTCACTGTATTGACGATAATATCGTCAAAATCCATCGCATCCGCATCCCGCAGCAGCTTTTCATAAAGTCGGTAGGCCTCGCCAATCTTGCGCAGACGCACATCGTCGCCTGCATCGTTCAGATAGTCTTCTGGTGAGATCAGGCTGTCCTTCGCATGGCTGATCTCATGCAGAAGCGTTTTGTGAGAAAGCATCTTATCATCGATGTTGAGCAGTCTCTGGCACTCCTTCATCACGCGCTTGGAATCATCCGTATCATAAATTGTAAAATGGCTGGTATAGCCGAGGCTTTCCCCATCCCGCCGCAAAATGCGCGCGCAGGCGGAATGGAAGGTGCTTGCCCATATATCCTGCCCATCGGGGCCAAGCATTGCCTCCAGCCGCTCTTTGAGCTCACCGGCCGCCTTATTGGTAAACGTAATTGCAAGGATCTGCCACGGCTTCGCAGGGCGGACAGCTAAAAGCTCCGCGATCTCATCGGTATATTCCTGTGTGCCGTCGCAGTAGCCCTCCAGCATACGGATCTCTTCCTCCGTGAGAGATATCGGAAATTCCTGCGAACCATATGCGCAGCCATATTTCACAATATTGGCAATCCGGTTGACGAGCACGGTCGTCTTTCCGCTCCCCGCGCCCGCCAAAATCAGCAGGGGGCCCTCTGTGGTAAACACGGCCTCCTTCTGCATCGGATTCATGCGTGAAAATTCTTTCTCCATAACCTGCCTGCGCAGGGCCTGCAATTGCTCCTGAGTCATTCTGCACCGCCTAAATTATGTAAATGTGAAACTTTATTTTTGAGGACTGCTACTTTTTTAAGAACGTTTCGATGCGGTACCTGGGGCGCGCCTTTACTTCGCTATAGATCTTACCGATATATTCCCCTACCACGCCCAAACAGAACAGCTGGATGCCGCCCAACAGCCAGATGGAGCAGATAATCGCCGTCCAGCCGCTGACCGCAACACCGCAAAGCTTAGAAATCAAAGCATATAAAAGCCCGATCACGCTCAGGCAACCTATCAGAATGCCAGCCACGGAAATGAGCCGCAAAGGCCGCACACTGAAGGAAGTGATGCCATCCATCGCGAAGGCAACCATTTTGCGCAGCGGATATTTTGATTCCCCCGCATAGCGTTCACTGCGGTCATAGTATACATAATCAGTGGAATACCCGATCAGTGGAACGATTCCGCGCAAAAACAGGTTGACCTCCTTGTATTCAGACAATGCATCCAGCGCCCGCCTGCTCATCAGCCGGTAATCCGCATGGTTATAAACCGTTTCCACCCCGAGCAGATGCATCACCTTATAGAAGCCGAGCGCGGTCGTCCGTTTGAAGAAGGTATCCGTCTCCCGCTTATTGCGCACGCCGTAGACGACATCCGTGCCCGCGTTGAATTTATCAATAAAAGCCTCAAGAATATGGATATCATCCTGCAAATCCGCATCCATGGATACCGCACAATCGCAGTATTTGCGTGCCTCCATCAAACCGGCCATCAATGCGTTTTGATGGCCGCGGTTATGCGCAAGCTTTAAGCCGCAGACAAAAGGATTGCTATGATGCAGCGTTTCAATTTTCTCCCAAGTGGTATCTTTGCTGCCGTCATCCACCAGCAGAATCCGGCTCTCGGGAGCAATCTTTGATTGCTGCTCTAAATTTGCCAAAAGGGGTGTGAGTTCCTCCACTGTATGCTCAATCACAGCTTCTTCGTTGTAACACGGAATGACCAAATATAAAATTCCCATCCACTATGACCTCCTTTTCACCAATCAGGGATGACTTCCTTTTTACACAGCATGCCTTTCCCCGTGTGCAAAAATTCGCTTCACCCTCAGCCCCCATTTTAACGATCCCACACAAAGAATGCGGAAACCGGATGCTTTCTCCCTCTTTGCGGGCAGGCATCCGGATTCTTTCCCTTTTTGAATAGAACTATCACCACACGCGCAAAGCACCCCTATGCGAAAAATGGCGTTGCCGCCGTGCGGCAGGAGGCGTTTCGCGCCGACAGACATTTTTTCAATGCTTCAAACTTTGTTTGAAGCTATCATACCATAGCAGAGCTAAAAATTCAAGGCGGAAGCAGAGATCCATACAAAAGAAAACGGTTCAGGCAAAACGATTTTCGTTTCGCCTGAACCGTTCCATTGCAGAAAAGAAATTATTCGTTGATTTTGATAACGACGCCCGAACCAACCGTACGGCCGCCTTCACGGATAGCAAAGCGGAGGCCTTCTTCGATGGCGATGGGGGTAATCAACTCAACATCCATCTCGACGTTGTCGCCGGGCATGCACATCTCAGTGCCCTCGGGCAGAGTGATAATGCCGGTCACGTCAGTGGTGCGGAAATAGAACTGCGGACGATAGTTGTTGAAAAACGGTGTATGACGACCGCCTTCATCCTTCGTCAGGACGTAAACCTGGCCGCGGAACTTCGTGTGCGGATGGATGGAGCCGGGCTTGGAAAGAACCTGGCCGCGCTCGATCTCATTGCGCTGAATGCCGCGAAGCAGGGCGCCGATGTTGTCGCCAGCCTCGGCATAGTCGAGGATCTTGCGGAACATTTCGATGCCGGTAACAACCGTCTTCTTCTTCTCATCCTGCAGGCCGACGATTTCAACTTCCTCGCCGGTCTTCAGCTGGCCGCGCTCAACCCTACCGGTGGCGACGGTGCCACGACCGGTGATGGTGAATACGTCCTCAACAGGCATCAGGAAGGGCAGGTCCGCCTTGCGGTCCGGCGTCGGGATATAGCTGTCAACAGCCGCCATTAGCTCCCAGATGCACTTCAGCTCGGGGGCTTCCGGATCATTGCCAGCATACTCAAGAGCCTTCAGAGCGGAGCCCTTGATGATCGGTGTATCGTCGCCCGGGAACTCATACTCGTCAAGCGTCTCGCGGATTTCCATTTCAACAAGCTCGAGCAGCTCCGGATCATCGACCTGGTCGCACTTGTTCATGAAAACGATGATATAAGGCACGCCAACCTGACGGGCAAGCAGAAGATGCTCCTTCGTCTGCGCCATCGGGCCGTCGGTCGCCGCGATAACGAGGATCGCGCCGTCCATCTGCGCTGCGCCGGTGATCATGTTCTTGATATAGTCGGCATGGCCGGGGCAGTCAACGTGGGCATAGTGGCGGGTTTCCGTCTCATACTCCACGTGAGCGGTATTGATCGTGATGCCGCGCTCGCGCTCTTCCGGAGCCTTATCGATGTTTGCGTAATCAACGAAGTCCGCCTCGCCCTTCATCGCGAGGGTCTTGGTGATGGCCGCCGTCAGAGTGGTTTTACCATGGTCGACGTGGCCGATGGTGCCAATGTTTACATGGGGTTTGGTTCTGTCGAAATGCTGCTTTGCCATTTGAATTGTTCCTCCTTTTATCTTAGAAACTTCATTCTGTTACTGTTTATAAAAAACAGGCTATTCAGTGCTTAGGGGTATTTTATCAATTCCCACAAGGGATTGCAAGCGTTTTACGAAATTTATTCGTCGCCCGTTTTCGCGCGAGAGCTGATGATCGTATCCGCAATGGATTTCGGAACCTCAGTGTAGTGGCTCGGCTCCATGACATACTGGCCACGGCCCTGCGTTTTGGAGCGAAGATCGGTCGCGTAGCCGAACATATTCGACAGCGGCACGAAAGCATTCACCTGTGTTGCGCCATTGCGGGTTTCCATGCCCTGCATGAGCCCGCGGCGGGAGTTGATATCGCCGATGACATCGCCGAGATAATCATCCGGCACAATGACGGTAACCTTCATGATCGGCTCCATCAGAACCGGCGCCGCCTTGCGCATAGCCTCCTTGAAGGCCATGGAGCCGGCGATCTTAAAGGCCATTTCCGAAGAGTCCACCTCATGGTAGGAGCCGTCATACAGCGTTACCTTGACATCCACAACATTGAAGCCTGCCAGCACGCCGGAAAGCATAGCGCCCTTGATACCCTGTTCCGCCGGGCCGATATATTCCTTCGGGATCGCGCCGCCAACGATGGCGTTGACAAACTCATAACCCTTCTGCGGATTCGGCTCAATGCGGATCTTTACATGGCCATACTGGCCGCGGCCGCCGGACTGACGCGCATATTTCATGTCGACATCGGATTCCTTCGTGATCGTCTCACGATAGGCTACCTGCGGCTTGCCGACGTTTGCCTCAACCTTGAATTCACGCAGCATACGGTCAACGATGATCTCCAGATGCAGCTCGCCCATGCCGGCGATGATGGTCTGGCCCGTTTCCTCATCCGTATAGCAGCGGAAGGTCGGGTCTTCTTCCGCAAGCTTTGCAAGCGCAATGCCCATTTTCTCCTGGCCGGCCTTCGTCTTAGGCTCGATGGCCACGCGGATAACCGGCTCCGGGAATTCCATAGATTCGAGCACAACCGGGTGCTTTGCATCGCACAGCGTATCGCCCGTGGTCGTATTTTTCAAGCCAACCGCAGCGGCGATGTCGCCCGCGTAAACGCACTCGATATCCTGCCTGTGGTTTGCATGCATCTGCAGGATGCGGCCCATGCGCTCGTTATTATCCTTCACAGAGTTGTAAACCGTGCTGCCCGCCTCGACCGTGCCGGAATAAACGCGGAAGAAGCAGAGCTTACCCACATAGGGGTCAGTTGCGATCTTAAAAGCCAGCGCGGCAAACGGCTCATCGTCGGAGGATTTGCGATCCTCCTCCTCGCCGGTCTCCGGGTTCGTGCCCTTGATATCCGGCACGTCCGTCGGCGCGGGCATAAAATCAACAATTGCATCAAGCAGCATCTGCACGCCCTTATTGCGGTAAGAAGTGCCGCACAAAACGGGCACCATCTCATTGGCAATGGTGGATTTGCGGATACAGTCCTTGATCTCTTCAATCGTCAGTTCCTCGCCGCCGAGATATTTCTCCAGCAGGGCTTCATCCTGCTCAGCAACATGCTCCATGAGCTCGGTGTGATATTTCTCCGCCAGCTCGCGCATATCCTCCGGAATATCCTCGTCACGGACATCGAGGCCCTTGTCGTCATAGTACATTTCCGCACGCATGGTGACAAGGTCGATGATGCCGCGAAAATCGGCTTCAGAGCCGATGGGAAGCTGGATCGGCACCGCGTTGCACTTGAGACGGTCCTTCATCATGTCGACAACATTGTAGAAGTCGGCGCCCATGATATCCATCTTATTCACATAGGCCATGCGCGGCACGTGGTACTTATCAGCCTGACGCCAAACGGTCTCAGACTGGGGCTCGACGCCGCCCTTCGCACAAAATACAGTGACAGATCCGTCAAGTACGCGCAGAGAGCGCTCAACCTCAACGGTAAAGTCCACGTGGCCGGGGGTGTCGATAATATTGATACGATGCCCTTTCCAGAAACAGGTGGTCGCAGCAGAGGTGATGGTGATGCCCCTCTCCTGCTCCTGCTCCATCCAGTCCATGGTCGCATCGCCGTCGTGCGTTTCACCGATCTTATGGTTCACACCCGTGTAAAACAGGATGCGCTCCGTCGTCGTGGTTTTGCCGGCGTCGATATGGGCCATGATACCAATGTTTCTGGTGAGCTGTAATGATACCTGCCTTGGCATATAAACCTCCAATTGCCATGCGCGCGGCACGGCGCTCAAGAATTAAAACCTGTGGCCAGCTGCATGCGCGCTCCAAACCGGAGCGCACATAGCGCCGCCCCCCGCGCCAAGCAAAATGCAGCGCAGGTGTGTGCTTACCAGCGGAAGTGTGCAAACGCCTTGTTGGCTTCTGCCATCTTGTGCGTGTCTTCGCGCTTTTTGTATGCGGAACCGGTAGAATTGACTGCATCCATGATCTCGTTTGCAAGCCGTTCCTTCATGGTCCGCTCAGAGCGCTGGCGGCTGTAAAGCGTAATCCAGCGCAGGCCCAGCGTCTGACGGCGCTCGGGGCGAACTTCGATGGGCACCTGATAGGTCGCGCCGCCGACACGGCGTGCTTTGACCTCGAGAACAGGCATTACGTTCTCCATCGCGGCTTCAAAAACCTCAAGGGGATCCTTGCCGGTTTTTTCCCGGATGATCTCAAAGGCGTCGTAAACGATCTTTTGGGCGACACCCTTTTTGCCATCATACATAACACTATTGATAAGCCGTGTTACAAGCTTTGAATTGTAAAGCGGATCGGGCAAAACATCACGCTTTGCGATCTGGCCTCTTCTTGGCACTTCGCTTCCCTCCTTCATAAAAATGATATCATCGGTACTCGAGTGACAAAATTCCCGTGGCGCCAATGAGAGGCATATCTATTGATACACTCTCACTGGTTGCAAGGCGGCAAGCCGCCTGTAGCCTGCAAGAAGATTTGTCTGTTTAGGAACCCAGCTGTGTGCCGGATTACTTTTTGGCAGCCTTCGGGCGCTTCGCGCCGTACTTGGAGCGCGCCTGCATTCTGCCGGAAACGCCCTGCGTGTCAAGGGTGCCGCGTACGATATGGTAACGCACACCGGGAAGATCCCTTACACGGCCGCCGCGGATGAGGACGACGCTGTGCTCCTGCAGGTTGTGACCGACACCGGGGATATAGGCGGTTACCTCAATCCCGTTGGTCAGACGCACCCTCGCAATTTTACGAAGCGCAGAGTTCGGCTTTTTCGGCGTGATCGTCTTGACCGCTGTGCAGACACCACGCTTTTGCGGGGAATCCTTATCGGTCATGATGTTCTTCTTGGAGTTGAGCCCCTTGAGAAGAGCAGGCGCCTTCGCCTTTTTCTCCGACGTCTCCCGTCCATTACGGACAAGTTGGTTAAAGGTTGGCAAGTTACTTTCACCTCCTGATATTGAATCAAGCCTAATCTATCGTGCAGGGCGCACAATGCGCCCGTGGCACCAAACATAAGAAAAATAGATTCGCACAATTGAAGATTCTAGCATGCAGAGACAAGCTTTGTCAAGCGCTCAAACGGCTTTCACAGAAAGAAGAATTCGGCAAATGGCAAAAAGTTTTGTTTAAATTGCAAAATCTGCTTTTTGCTGGGCTCAGACGGCTTCTCCTTCTATCCCTACGGGCATCTCCGGCGTTTCCTGCGGGACGGGCACCACCTCTACATCGCTGTAGCACTTCATCCCCGTGCCGGAGGGAAGGAGCTTGCCGATGATGACGTTTTCCTTCAGGCCTAGCAGCGGGTCGCTCTTGCCCTTGATCGCCGCATCGGTCAGCACGCGGGTCGTCTCCTGGAAGGAGGCGGCGGAGAGGAAGGAATCTGTTGCAAGGGAGGCCTTTGTAATACCGAGCAGCACGGGCTGGACGGTTGCCTCCTGCAGCGCTTCGCCGGTTTCAGCCGCGCGGGCGCGGACTTCCTCATTCTGCGCAATCAGCTCGCTCTTATCGATCGTTGCACCGGGCAGAAGCGTGGTATCCCCTGCGTCGGCCACGCGGACCTTCTTCATCATCTGGCGGACGATCACTTCAATATGCTTATCGTTGATATCAACGCCCTGCATCCGGTAAACGCGCTGCACTTCGCGGATCAGGTAGTTATGCACCGCATCCACGCCGCGCACGGCGAGCACATCATGCGGATTGACAGAGCCTTCCGTGATGATCTCGCCCTTTTCAATGGTCTGTCCCTCTTCCACGCGTAGGCGGGAGCCATAGGGGATCAGATAGCTGCGCTCATCGTGATTCTCCATATCGGTGACGACAACATGCTGCGACTTCTTGATTTCCTGCATGGAGACAACGCCGCCGATTTCGCTAATGATCGCCAAGTGTTTTGGCTTGCGCGCCTCAAACAGCTCCTCAACACGGGGAAGGCCCTGTGTGATATCGGCGGAGGACGTGACGCCGCCGGTGTGGAACGTACGCATCGTCAGCTGTGTGCCGGGCTCACCGATGGACTGGGCGGCAATGATGCCGACTGCCTCACCCACGGTAACCGGATCACCCGTGGCAAGGTTCGCGCCATAGCACTTGATGCATACGCCATGCTTGGACTGACAGGTGAGCAGGGAGCGGATTTTGATCTTCGTCACGCCGGAAGCGACGATGCGCTCCGCATCGGACTCCTTCATCATCACATCCTTGCTCATGATGAGCTCGCCTGTCTTTTCGTCGATGAGATCCTCCACCAGGAAACGGCCGGTCAAACGCTCCGTCAGGCCCTCAATCATCTCGTTGCCGTCCTTGATATCATAGATCTCAAGGCCGTCTGTGCAGTGGCAGTCCTCCTCGCGGATGATAACGTCCTGCGAAACATCCACCAACCGGCGGGTCAGGTAGCCGGAGTCCGCCGTACGCAGCGCCGTATCGGCCAGGCCTTTCCGAGCGCCGCGGGAGGAGATGAAGTATTCGAGAACGTTGAGGCCCTCACGGTAGTTTGCGCGGATGGGAACCTCGATCGTGCGGCCCGCCGTGTTGGCGATCAGGCCGCGCATACCGGCAAGCTGTCGCAGCTGGCTGTCGGAACCACGGGCGCCGGAATCGACCATCATATAGATAGGGTTATAGTGGTCAAGGTTTGCGGTCAGCTCGGAGGATACCTTCTTCGTGCAATCCTCCCAGACCTTGATCACATGGCGGGAACGTTCCCCATTGGAGATGAAGCCGCGCTGGAAGTTCGCGTTGATCTTATCGACCTTCTCCTCCGCCTCGGCGAGGAATTCCGCCTTCTTCGGCGGGATGGTCGCATCGCAAACAGCGACGGTGATGCCGCTCTGCGTGGAATATTTATAGCCCTGCGCCTTAATGCGGTCCAGCATTTCAGCGGTAACGGCCGTGCCGTGTACCTTAATGCACTTATCGATGATCTTGCCGAGCATCTTTTTATTGACCAGGAACTCAACCTCCAGCTTGAAGGCGTTTTCCGGATCGCTGCGGTCTACAAAGCCGAGATCCTGCGGGATCGGATCGTTGAAGATCACGCGGCCCAGCGTGGTTTCATATAGCTGCGAGCGCGTTTCACCCTCGATCTCCTTGGTCATGCGAATTTTAATCTTGGAATGCAGTCCGATCGCGCCCGCGTCATAGGCCATAATCGCTTCGCTGACATCACGGAAACACTTGCCCTCGCCCGGCTCGCCGGGTTTTACCAACGTCAGGTAGTAAGAGCCGAGCACCATATCCTGCGTCGGCACTGCGACGGGCTTGCCGTCGGAGGGCTTCAACAGGTTGTTAGCCGCCAGCATCAGGAAACGGGCCTCCGCCTGCGCCTCTGCGGACAGCGGCACGTGGACGGCCATCTGGTCGCCGTCAAAGTCCGCGTTGAACGCGGTGCAGACCAGCGGATGCAGCTTGATGGCGCGGCCCTCTACGAGAACCGGCTCAAACGCCTGAATACCAAGCCTGTGCAGCGTAGGTGCACGGTTGAGCATGACCGGGTGATCCTTGATGACGATCTCCAGCGCATCCCAAACCTCGTTTTTCGCACGCTCGACCATCTTACGGGCAGATTTAATGTTGTTCGCCTTATTGGTTTCCACCAATCGCTTCATGACGAAGGGCTTAAACAGCTCCAGCGCCATCTCCTTAGGCAGGCCGCACTGATAGAGCTTGAGCTCCGGGCCAACGACGATAACGGAACGGCCGGAGTAGTCGACGCGCTTTCCGAGCAGGTTCTGACGGAAGCGGCCCTGCTTGCCCTTGAGCATATCGGAGAGGGATTTCAGCGGGCGGTTGTTCGGGCCCGTCACAGGGCGGCCGCGGCGGCCGTTGTCGATCAGGGCATCCACCGCCTCCTGGAGCATGCGCTTTTCATTGCGCACAATGATATCGGGCGCATGCAGCTCCAAAAGCCTTTTCAGGCGGTTGTTCCGGTTGATGACGCGGCGATACAAATCGTTTAAGTCGGAGGTCGCAAAGCGGCCGCCCTCGAGCTGCACCATCGGGCGGATATCCGGCGGGATGACCGGAATCACATTGAGGATCATCCAATCCGGATGGTTGCCGGATTGATGGAACGCCTCCACCACTTCCAGCCGCTTGAGGATGCGTGCCTTTTTCTGGCCCGTCGCCGTTTCCAGCTCCTCGCGCAGCTCTTTGGCGAGCACTTCCACATCAATCTCCGCGAGCAGCTCCTGGATGGCCTCCGCGCCCATGCCGGCACGGAACTCATCCTCATACTTCTCGCGCATATCCGCATATTCCTTTTCGCTCAATGTCTGCATTTTTTGCAGCGGCGTATCGCCGGGATCGATCACGATATAGAGCGCAAAATAGAGGATCTTCTCCAGAATGCGGGGGGAGATATCAAGCATCAGGCCCATCCGGGACGGAATGCCCTTGAAATACCAGATGTGCGACACCGGCGCCGCCAGCTCAATGTGGCCCATGCGCTCACGGCGCACCTTGTTCTTTGTAATCTCAACGCCGCAGCGCTCGCAGATTTTTCCCTTATAACGGATGCGTTTATATTTTCCGCAGTGGCATTCCCAGTCCTTCGTTGGGCCAAAGATGCGTTCGCAAAATAGGCCGTCGCGCTCAGGCTTCAGGGTGCGGTAGTTGATTGTTTCCGGCTTTTTGACCTCGCCGTAGGACCATTCGCGGATCTTTTCGGGCGATGCCAGACCGATTTTGATGGATTCAAAGGTGATATTTTCCATAGAACGATCACATGCCTTTCTTTCTGGTTCCACGCCGGGAAGTGGGGCGCAAAACCGAATTGAAAAAGGGCTTTTTTCCTGCTTGGGAAACCGGCTTGACCGGATGCAGCATCCTGCGTTTTCCCCGGGAGATGTCTGCCGCCCTTTCCGGCCGGCACCCCCGCTCCTGTCAAAACCGTTTAATCGTCATAATCGTCGAGCATCTCGTCCGGCTCAAAGATCTCTTCTTCTTCAAAAAGATCCTCCTCCGGCGCATCGCTGCCCGCGGCATCGCCGGCGCTCTCCTCCAGCTCAATGCCTTCGCCCTCCAAGCTGAAGCCTTCGGCGGTATCCATATCATTCACCTCGCGGAATACCTCTTCATCCGCATTGCTGAAGCTGGGTTCGTCGCCGTCGAAATTCTGCTTGAGATCAATTTCATTCTCTTCCTTATCCAGCAACTTCACATCCAGGCCAAGGCTCTGCAGCTCTTTAATGAGCACCTTGAAGGATTCCGGCACGCCGGGCTTCGGCACATTCTGGCCCTTGACAATCGCCTCATAGGTTTTTACGCGGCCGACCACGTCGTCGGATTTGACCGTCAGGATCTCCTGCAAGGTGTAGGCGGCGCCATACGCTTCGAGCGCCCAAACCTCCATCTCGCCGAAGCGCTGGCCGCCGAACTGCGCTTTACCGCCGAGCGGCTGCTGCGTCACCAGAGAATACGGGCCAGTGGAACGCGCATGAATCTTATCATCAACCAGATGGTGCAATTTTAAGAAGTACATCACGCCGACCGTGATGGGGTTGTCAAACTGGCGACCGGTGCGACCATCATAGAGGATCGTTTTGCCATCCTCACGCAGGCCCGCTTCCCGCAGTGCATCGCGGATATCCGCCTCATGCGCGCCGTCAAATACCGGGGTCATAATCTTCCAGCCAAGTGTTTTCGCCGCATAGCCGAGGTGCACTTCCAGCACCTGGCCGATATTCATACGGGACGGAACGCCCAAGGGATTCAGGATGATATCAAGCGGCGTGCCATCCGGCAGGAAGGGCATATCCTCCTGCGGAAGGATCCGGGACACAACGCCCTTGTTGCCGTGGCGGCCGGCCATCTTATCGCCGACGGAGATCTTCCTCTTCTGCGCGATGTGGCAGCGCACCACCTTATTGACGCCGGGGCTCAGCTCATCGCTGTTGGCGCGGGTAAACTCCTCCACATCCACAACGATGCCATATTCGCCATGGGGCACACGCAGGGAGGTGTCGCGCACCTCGCGCGCCTTCTCTCCGAAGATGGCGCGCAGCAGGCGCTCCTCCGCGGTGAGCTCTGTTTCGCCCTTGGGCGTAACTTTACCGACAAGGATATCACCGGAATGCACCTCCGCGCCCACGCGGATCACGCCGAATTCATCGAGATCCTTCAGCGCATCCTCGCCGACGTTCGGGATATCGCGGGTGATCTCCTCAGGCCCGAGCTTCGTATCGCGCGCTTCTGTTTCATACTCCTCGATGTGGATGGAGGTGAACACATCGTCACGCACAATCTTTTCATTGATGAGGACGGCGTCCTCATAGTTGTAGCCCTCCCAGGTCATAAAACCGATGAGCACGTTTTTGCCGAGGCTGATCTCACCGTTGGAGGTGGCAGGGCCGTCCGCGATCACCTCGTGCGCCTCCACATGCTGGCCGCGGGCAACGATCGGCCGCTGATTGATGCAAGTGCCCTGGTTGGAACGCATGAATTTAATCACGTCGTAGGTGTCGATATCCAGATCATTCTTCTGATCGTCGGGTTTAATCTCAATCTTTTTCGCGCTGACGTGCGTTACCGTACCGGCACGTTTGGCGAGCACTGTAACGCCGGAGTCAACGGCAGCCTTATATTCCATGCCGGTGCCGACGATCGGTGATTCCGTTTTGAGCAGCGGCACAGCCTGCCTCTGCATGTTGGCGCCCATCAGGGCACGGTTTGCGTCGTCGTTTTCCAGAAAGGGGATCATCGCCGTGGCGACGGATACAACCATCTTCGGGGAAACATCCATGAAATCCGCCTTGGAGTTTTCAATTTCCAAAAACTCATCGCGGTAACGGGCGTTGACCTTGGCGCGGGCAAAACGACCGTTTTCATCGAGCGGCTCATTGGCTTGGGCAACAATATAATCGTCTTCCACATCGGCCGTCATATAAACCACTTCATCCAGCACCACACCCGTCTCTTTATCGACGCGGCGAAACGGTGCTTCAATGAAGCCATATTTATTGATTCTCGCAAACGTGGCGAGGTAGGAGATCAAGCCGATGTTCGGGCCTTCCGGCGTTTCAATCGGGCACATGCGGCCGTAGTGGCTATAGTGCACGTCGCGCACCTCAAATCCGGCGCGGTCTCTGGAAAGGCCGCCGGGGCCGAGGGCGGAAAGGCGGCGCTTATGCGTCAGCTCCGCCAACGGGTTCGGCTGATCCATAAACTGCGACAGCGGCGACGAGCCAAAGAACTCCTTGATTGCGGCCAGCACAGGGCGGATATTAATCAGCGCCTGCGGGGTAACCGTCGCGCTATCCTGTGCCTGGAGAGTCGTCATGCGCTCGCGCACCACGCGCTCCATGCGGGTAAAGCCGATGCGGAACTGGTTTTGCAGCAGTTCGCCCACCGAACGGATGCGGCGGTTGCCCAAATGGTCGATATCGTCCGTTGTGCCGATATCATCCGCCAGGCAGTCGAGATAATTGATGGAAGAGAAGATATCGTCAATCGTGATATGCTTCGGGATCAGGTCGTCACAGCGGCTTTTCAGCTCCGCGAAGAGGGCGTCACGATCGTCACCACACTTTTCGAGGATTTCCATCAAAACGGTAAAGCGCACCTTTTCATTGATGCCGATATCCTCAAGCTCCTCCTGCGGAAAATCGACATAACCGCCGATATCCACCATGCCGTTGGAGATCACCTTGACCTCTTTGCCTTCCACATCCACATAAGCAACGCTCACGCCGGCCTGCTCGATCTCATAGGCCTTCTCGCGCGTGATCATCTCCCCGGCTTCGGCCAGCAGCTCGCCAGTTACCGGGCTTGCGATGGGCTGCATGAGCTTATTGCCAGCAAGGCGTGCAGAAATGCAAAGCTTCTTATTATATTTATAACGCCCTACGCGGGAAAGGTCATAACGGTGGGCGTCGAAGAACAAGCCGTCAATGTGTGCCTGCGCCGTTTCCACCGCGGGCGGCTCGCCCGGGCGGAGCTTGCGGTAAACGGCAAGCAGAGCTTCTTCTGTGTTTTGTGTCGCCTCGCGGGTATCGCGCTCTTTTTCAAGCGTTGCAACAATGCGGTCATCGTTTCCGAAATATTCCAAAATCTCCGCATCGCTGCCCAGGCCCAGCGCCCGGATAAAGGTGGTGATCGGAATTTTGCGGTTTTTATCAATACGGACGTAAAACACATCGTTTTGATCCGTCTCATACTCGAGCCACGCGCCACGGTTTGGGATAATCGTGGAGGTGAAAAGCTTTTTGCCGGTTTTGTCGTGACTCATCCCATAATACACGCCGGGGGAACGCACGAGCTGGGAAACGATCACGCGCTCCGCGCCGTTAATCACAAAAGTGCCGCTATCCGTCATGAGCGGGAAGTCGCCCATATACACTTCGTTCTCTTTGATCTCGCCTGTTTCCTTGTTGATGAGCCGCGCACGCACACGCATCGGCGCCGCATAGGTCGCATCGCGCTCTTTGCACTCCGCAACAGTATATTTCGGCTGATCGTCCATACGGTAGCCGACAAAATCCAGCACAAGATTACCGGTGTAATCCGTGATCTCCGCAATATCGCGGAAGACCTCCTTGAGCCCTTCGTTCAAGAACCACTGGTAGGAATTCTTCTGCACCTCGATGAGATTGGGCATCTCCATAACCTCGTTGATCCGCCCGAAGCTCATGCGGGTATTGTTGCCAAGCTGAACCGGTTTCACTTTCACCATAGGCTCATCACTCCGTTCTTTTTTTATCCCCAAGGGTATTGGTTCGTTTTATCCGGGGAAAGGTAAGGAAAAGAGGAATCCTTCTGCTGTGCCCCGCATAAAACTGGTATAAATCATTGTCAAAAGGCCTTGCATTTTTGTGCAGAACATGATAGAATGCAGTTGATAAAAAGAAGGCCGGGCAGACAAAACGCCATTATATGCAGTAGTTTATTATAAACTTGATGTCAAGCATTGTCAAGCGTAAATTGGAAAAAATACATAAAAAACACCGTCAAAATCACTTTTGGCGGTGTTTTTTCAATTTATTCCCGTCTTTTTGGCCGTTTTCAGGAGTTGACGATTTGGAAAAGCAGGGGAACAAATGCACGGTTTTTACATATCCAAGCAAATCCAACGGTTCAATGCCTCTTAATAAATCGCATTCAGCGCATGAATGCCATCAATGTTTCGCTCAAGAGCAAACGCCGGCAACAAAAATTAGCCGTCCACTGGATCGCAGATGGCCAATTATGCCTATGCTCCAAAACCTTCAAAGCAGAACCCGGCACATATCCACCCTTTGAATCTGAAAATAGCGCATTTCATCGCGCACAAAAGGATAGCAGTGTTCTATGAACTTCCACAGATCGATCCAGGAACCGCTCTGCAAATCAATTCCTCCTTTAGAGTAAGAAAGCAGTCGAATAGCAATCATCTCCTATCAGGGTTTGATCAGCTCAAAACAAGGCAGTCACACTCTTCTCCCCTAATCCTCCTCAGAAACAAAAGCTCTCTGAAACACAATTGCTTCAGAGAGCTTTTGGAGCTGCTAACCAGATTCGAACTGGTGACCTCATCCTTACCAAGGATGTGCTCTACCACCTGAGCCATAGCAGCAAATGGCGACCCGGAACGGGCTCGAACCGTCGACCTCTAGCGTGACAGGCTAGCGTTCTAACCAACTGAACTACCGGGCCACATGGCAGGGGCAGAAGGACTTGACACGGTGCTGCGCACCGCCTGCCTCGGATTTGCATCCTTCGGCGCTTTCCGCTAAAAAGATGCCACCGGCATCTTTTTTTCACGCGGAAACCCTCGCGGGTTCAAGTCTTCCCGACCCCAGAGAAGACAATGGCAGGGGCAGAAGGACTTGAACCCTCGGCACGCGGTTTTGGAGACCGCTGCTCTACCAACTGAGCTATGCCCCTATCTAACTTTTCAAAATGGTGGGCCATCAGGGACTCGAACCCCGGACCGACCGGTTATGAGCCGGTTGCTCTAACCAACTGAGCTAATGGCCCATCTGATGTAGCAGCCTGATAAATCCTTGCTATGTAGCAGCGAACAAAACTTTTGAAAAAAGCCGCCGCTATTTTAGAACAACGGCGGCTTTTCGCGCAATAACGCGCTTGGCTCCCCCTGTTGGACTCGAACCAACGACCCTGCGGTTAACAGCCGCATGCTCTACCGGCTGAGCTAAGGAGGAATATAAAAGAATTCGAAAACTATCCTTCCCACTTCATCCACAACAATACCTCTTGTGGAATGTGGAAACCGGTTTTGGTTCACATGTTGCCATGCAAACCAAACCGGGTTCTTTGTGTCGGCGCCGTCCTATCTTCCCGGGCGGTCTCCCGCCAAGTATTTTCGGCACCAGTGAGCTTAACTACCGTGTTCGGGATGGGAACGGGTGGACCCTCACTGTCATTAGCACCGACTTCTTACCTGTGCTCTTCACACAGATCTCTATTAAAACAGCGTTTCCGCCGCTTTAAGCGTTTTTGGTGACCCGTAGCGGATTCGAACCGCTGTTGCCGGCGTGAGAGGCCGGAGTCTTAGGCCACTTGACCAACGGGCCACGCTTGGTACACCATCACGGGCTCGAACCGTGGACACCCTGATTAAGAGTCAGGTGCTCTACCAACTGAGCTAATGGTGCTCATCCTGTTTCTCTATCATTGTGTACCTTTTGACGCCGATATTTTCTCACATCAACGCCGCTTTGTCAAGGCTTTTGCGCCCTGAAAACTGAACAAAGAGATTTGAGAAGGGGTATTGGAAAAACCATA